>ERZ1292625.242-Hain-H41-01um-R1-242-length-94031-cov-14_pt1 | contig 94031 bp, 90 predicted proteins | sample MGYA00564400_ERZ1292625 | MGnify/ENA primary metagenome ERZ1292625 (study PRJEB36523, sample SAMEA6512639) | groundwater metagenome | collected 2019-01-08 | study: AquaDiva: Metagenomics assemblies of 32 groundwater samples
TTGAAGTCACAGGGGATACATTCCTGAGTAATGCGAGTGTGTCTGGGAACTTAGAAGTGACGGGCACTATCTACGGTACGGTTTCCGGAACTATTAACCCAAATTTCACTCCTGGTTCCGTAGTGTTTGCGGGTGCGAGCGGAGAGCTTGCAGAAGATAACAGCAATTTCTTTTGGGATAACACCGCCAACAACCTGGGCATCGGCACCAAAACCCCAGAATCCAAGCTCGACGTAGCAGGCAACATTCTCGCCTCTACATCTGGTAACGTGCTTCTCCGCCTTACCTCCACCACCGAAGACGATGCAGACTTTACCCTCCGCACCACTGCAACCACCGGCTCTGTAGCTAGGCTCGATATTCTTGGTTCCTCATCTGCTATCTTCGTGTCCATTGCAAGCAGTGGGAATGTGGGCATCGGCACCACCACCCCCATGACCCGCCTTGAAGTCCAAGGCACTGCATCTGCATCTCATCTCCTTACCTCTGGTTCTCTCCAAGTAGCCAATGGTGGAGCAACCGTCAGCTACTCTCGCTTTGGGACCAACACCACCACCTACACCGACTTCCTCAACTCCACCGATGACCTCCTCCTCTCCGATGACCTGGAAGTAGACGGTAAGCTCTTTGCAGATGGCACCGCTTCTATCGCAGGCAGCTTTGAAGTCACAGGAGACACGTTCCTCTCTAACGCCTCCGTCTCCGGCACCATTGAAGCCACTACCATTAAAGGAGGCTTTACTGCGGGAAGTATTCTCTTTGCAGGTACCAATGGTGAAATCACTCAAGATAATGCCTCTTTCTTCTTTGATGACACGAATAACCGTTTTGGCCTTGGCGATACTACCCCAGAAACCACACTCGAGGTGGTGGGGATTGCGTCTTTATCTTCCGCATTACAAGTCGGCCGCGTACAAGCACGCTCTGAAACATTTGAGGTACAGGGCACTGCGTCTGTCTCTGGGACCACATATCTCAACAATGGAACTTCTGCACTGAATCTTCGACTCAGTGGCGACTCGCCAGGATTCAAGCTCATCACAACCTCAAGCGATACGGGGTACCGCAGCTTCTTAGTTGGAAGCAACTACTGTCTCGGTGGCGATCTTACTATTCTCCAGACTACCGACAATACTACGATCCCTGGCCCTGGCGTTACCGCCTGTGGGAGTAATCGGCGATTCGTCATCGATTCTTCCGGAAATACCGGTATTGGCACGGGCAACTTTACCCCCACTGCAACACTCACTGTTTCGGGCACCGCCTCCATCTCTGGCAACTTCGGCATCAATGCGAACATGCTCTATGTCAATGCTACGACAGGCAACGTTGGCATTGGCACCAAAACCCCAGAATCCAAGCTCGACGTAGCAGGCAACATCCTCGCCTCTACATCTGGTAACGTTCTGCTCCGCCTTACCTCCACCACTGAAGATGATGCCGACTTTACCCTCCAAACCACCGCCACCTCTGGTTCCGTAGCCCGCCTTGATATCCTTGGCTCTGCGTCACAAGCATTCTTTACTATCGCATCCAGCGGCAACGTCGGCATCGGGACGACGAGCCCCCTCGACCTCTTTGAGATTTCAAACGCATCAGAGAGCGCATTCGCCCTTGCACGTGATGATACAACGGTAGTCGCAGACGAACTCCTTGGTCGTATTGATTTCCGTGGCAACGATTCACAACTTACCACCCAAGGCGTATTTGCTCGCATGAGCGCGTTTGCAGAGAGCACCGTCTCCACAAACGCTGCGGCGGGCTATCTTACGTTTTCCACCACAGGAACCACTGCAGGGCTTGGCCCCCAAGAGCGCGTGCGCATTAACGCAGGCGGCAATCTGGGTATTGGCGTAACCACCCCAGAACAAAAACTTGAAGTAGGCGGCAATATTCTTGCTTCTAGTTCAGCCGTAGCACCAAGCCTCATCCTCCACAACACCTCCAGCACAGGCAACGGCACGGGTACCGATGGAAAGTGGACGCTTCAAGCAAACACGGGCACAACTACGTCAGACAAATTTAGTATTTTGAACGGTGCGAGCACCGAAGTCATGACCATTGCAAGCAGTGGTAACGTGGGGATTGGTACCACCACTCCCACAAACAATATTCTGTACCTCTACCGAAGTGTGACCACCGAACCATCAGCAGGGTATTTCTATGGACAAACCACATATCCAAATTGGAACTTCACACCAACCACCACCCACACCCTCATTGGTAACTACACCTACGCTCGCTCCAATGTTACCAAAGGTGCGCAGACTATTTACCAGTACGGCATCTATAACGAAGCGTATGCCGCCGCCCAGCCGAGTCAGCTGACGGGTGCATTTAATTACGCGCATCTTGCGGCGGGGAGCGTGACCAGCGACATTGTTCGTGGTGCGTACAACTATGCCGTAAACGAATCTTCTACAGCCACGGTGACTGAGCTATATGGCACACAAGTCGGAGCGCTCGCCCAAGGTCCTTCAGGAACGCTTGGCGGAGTAAGCGCAAGCGTGACTACTTCGGGCAGTGGCTCAGCAACCGCAGCTGCGTTTGGGTTTAACGCCCTGATAACCCTTAATGGCGCGGCGGGCACCACGCCAAACGTGTGGGGTGCGCGGACTGAAATTCGTAGCGCCACCGGGACGATTACCTCAGCGTATGGGTATTCTACAGATGTGAAAGAAGCGGGCGGTACTATTGATGACGGCTATTCTTTCGCCGGGACCTGTGCGGATGCAACCACCTGCTACGGCCTTTTCTTGAGTGGCGGGGACGCGGATATAGTCACATCATGGGGACTCTATACCGTTGGCGAGGACAAAAACTCTCTCGCTGGTAGTCTGGGTATTGGGAACGCCGCTCCCACCACCAAATTGCATGTCACTGGCGCCACAACAACAACAGGTGAGCTCATTACCGGCGATGCTCTCCAAGTCGCCACCGTTGCCACCGTTGCCTACAGCAGATTCGGCTCCTCCACCACCACCTACACCGACTTCCTCAACTCCACCGATGACCTCCTCCTCTCCGATGACCTGGAAGTAGATGGCAAGCTCTTTGCTGACGGTACTGCAAGTGTGAGTGGGAACTTTGAGGTAGGCACCAGCACATTCTTTGTGAATACATCGAGTGCGAATATTGGTATTGGGAATGTGACCCCAAACGCAAAGCTTGATGTATCGGGTGATATTCTAGCTTCTCTTTCAGCAACTGCTACCAATGTGCTTATTCACGCCGCCAGTACTACCGGCAATGGCACTGGCGCTGATGGCCTCTGGTACCTTCGCGCCAATACGGGTGCCACCACCGCAGATCGCTTTGATATTCTCAACGGAGCTGGTGTCGCACTCTTTACCGTTGCTTCCGGTGGCAATGTTTCTGTGGGCACTACCGCACCAACTGCCGCATTTGAAGTAAATGATACTGCCGCGGCAACGGATCCTTATATTCTCGTTGCTGATGGCACTAACAGAGCCGCGGAATTAGGAGATGCTGGCGGCGGCACAAGTGCCTACGGCTATCTTCGTCTTATGACGAGCGGCACTGCCGCAACGTATCTCTCGGGAGGATATAACAGTGCTGGGACTGCGAGCATTAGTTATATCAATGCTGGGGGTGCAAACGTGGGTATTGGCACCAAGACTCCAGAAGCAGGCCTTGATGTAGTAGGCAACATTCTTGCCTCTACCTCTGCGACGACACAGTACATCACGTTGAACGCCGCCTCTCAAACCAGCAACGGCACTGGCTACGACGGACGTTGGTACATCCGTGCCCAAACCGGCGCCACCACCGCAGATCGGTTTAGTATTATGAACAACGCCGACACCGAACTTTTCACCATTGCGAGCAATGGATATATCGGTATTGGCGACTCGACCCCCTCTACAACACTCGATATTACGGGAGCCGCATCTATTTCGGGTAGCTTTATGGTGGACACTGCAACATTCTATGTGAACGCGACTTCAAACAACGTTGGTATTGGCACGCGAACTCCGAATCAGCTACTTGATGTGAACGGCTACATTGTTGCCTCTACATCGTCTACGGACAATCGTATTCTTATTCATGCCGCCAGCGCTACCGGTAATGGCACAGGCATCGATGGTTTGTTCTACATCCGCGCAAACACCGGTACGGCTACTGATGATCGTCTCGATATTATCAACAGTGCGGGGGGTGTGCTTTTCACTATTGCTTCTGGTGGCAACATTGGCGTCGGCACCACTCAACCAACTGCGAATATTGAGATCGGTGGTACGGCTTCTGCAAAATTACTCTTCAAACTAGATGGCCAAAAGTCGGCAGAAATTGGTGACGATACTGGTGACGGTAATGGGATCGGTTACCTACGCCTTTGGAGTAATGGCAACAGTCTCGCCTATCTCTCCGCTGGAAGTAGTGTAAGTTACATCAATGCAGGTAACAACAACCTTGGTGTCGGTACTAAAACCCCCGACGGCAAACTTGATGTCACAGGGACACTTGTTGCATCGTCGTCGTCAACAAACCAGCGATTTATCCTTCACGCCGCCAGTACCACAGGCAACGGCACGGGAAGTGATGGAAAATGGAGTATTTGGGCATTTACGGGTGCTAATGATGACAAACTCCATTTCTTGAATGGTGCGGACAGTTACCTCTTTACCATCGCTTCCGGTGGCAATGTAGGGATCGGAAGCACGTCGCCTACATCAAAGCTTCAGATTTCGGGTGGTAACTGTGCTGACGATGCGGGCGGTGGCGGGTGTACTGCTGACTACGCCGAGCGCTATCCGACTACGGAAATTGTAGAGAAGGGAGATCTCCTGATGGTAGACACGTCGAGTAGCTCCTATGCATTACAGAAGGCAACCACTGACGGCCGCATGCGTATCGCAGGTGTCGTTTCTACGGCTCCAGCCATAACTATTGATGGAGGAGAACTAAGCTTGTTCCAAAATACCTACATACTCAACCCGCGTCGCCCAGCAGTTGCGTTGAAAGGTCGCGTACCGGTGAAGGTGTCTTTAGAAAATGGTGCGATTAATGCCGGCGATTACCTTACCGTTTCTTCAACTCCAGGCGTCGCCGCAAAAGCAACAACGCCAGGCATGGTGATCGGTATCGCGATGGAATCGCTTTCAACAGTATCGCCAACGGGTGACGATAAAGTGTTGGTGTTCTTGCAAACAACCTATTGGACGCCAAGCGTTTCTGATGTGGTGGTGAATGGCGGTATTTCACCAGTGGTACAGACACTTAATGCAGTGCTTGAAAGTGTGCGTGTGACGGGCGACGTGATTGCTTCAGGCATGAAGAAGACATGGTTTGCCACGCGCGACCTGTTTCCGAATGTGGACGTCTCTATGATGGCTCAATTCTGGAATGGTCGTGAGATCGCGATTGATTCTACAACATCTGATCCCGATGCGAGCATTTTCCGCAGTGACGTAACATCGCAAGGTGCCGAACAATCAAAGGTAGTTCTTGAAAACGGAGGCGAACAGCTCGCAACATTTGGTATTGATTCAACCCGTGGCGAAATCTTCCTCTCCGGGACTTCGAACTTGAATAGTGGTAGCGCGAAAGTCTTCTTTGACTACTCATTCTCGGCACTTATCTCACAAGATGTGCCTATTCGTGTCTTACTCACGTCTGGCCCCGGCATCGCTGGCACGCTCACGGTTCCGGTGAAAAACGAATTTGGCTTTACGGTTCAAGAATTTGGCCAATACAGTAATGGAACCTTTGATTGGCTCGTGATCGCCCGCCGTGCGGGTCAGGAGGCGGGGGATAGCGCAGTAGTAGGCCCAACCCCGACAGTTTCAGCGACACCTACACCAGCACCCACAGTTGACCCGACGCCTACTCCCGATGTAGTGGCTTCGCCATCGCCAGAACCAACTCCCACTCCGACCATCGAGCCAACCCCGGCGCCAACCGTTGATCCAACACCCGCACCTACCGTAGATGTTTCCCCGACGCCTACTCCCGATGTAGTGGCTTCGCCATCGCCAGAACCAACTCCCACTCCGACCATCGAGCCAACCCCGGCACCAACGGTAGAACCCTCTCCATCGCCATCTGTGTAATACGATGAAACCATGTCATGTCAAGATTGCGCCACGGAAAGCGGCGCAGGATAATAGAGGAGTAGCTCACATGTATTGCATGTCTGCGTACGGACCGAATGCACCCGTGCGGAGGCACACAATCGTGTGTTTATCATGAATATGTATGGCATGCCCGATGCAGTTCTTACTGCGTCGACTCCGCGTGTTGAGCGCGGACAAGAAGAGGGAATATATCGCACCATTGCGAAGTGGGCGGTGCTCGTGTTCGCGTTTCTACTTCCGCTGTTTGTGCTCCCCGTAACGAGTGCGATGATAGAAGCGAATAAGTTTGTGTTTTTGATTGTTGTGGCGAGCGTTGCGCTTATCGCATGGTTCCTCGGCATCGTTGTCTCGGGGACATTGCGCGTGCGCGTATCACCAATACTTACCATCTTAGCGGCGTTTATTGGCGCGGGGATTCTTGCGACGGCACTCTCGGTATCGCCGGAAAAGAGTTTGTTTGGGAATGGCATTGTCTTTGCCGGTTCGCTCACGAGCATCATTGCGCTCTCGGCGATCGCATGTGTGGCGCTTCACGTATTTGACGATCGTGGTCGTGTGCTCGCAAAAACGCTTGGTGCTGGCACCCTGCTTGCCCTGGTGATTGGGTTACTGCAGTTGTTAGAGATTTATATCCTTGGCGTTGATGCGTTTGGTTCTCGTGCATTCAACACCGTCGGTTCCGTGAACGCGCTCGGCATGCTTGCCGCGTTCTCACTTCCGCTGTTTGCGAAGCTACGCCTGCCACTGCCGCGCCTTAAGAAGGCGAACGTGGCACTTGTGGGAGTGGTGGTGAGTTTAGCAATCTTGGTGATTTTGAACTGGTGGGTATTCTGGGTTGTTACGATTGCCGGCATGATCGGTCTTATTATCTGGGATAGCGTTGCTTCGCTACGTATGGGAGAGCGTAAATTCCGCATGGCACACTTTCTTCTGCCCATGACCGTTATCGTGCTTGGAGTGTTTCTTCTCATCGTACACTTCTCGGTTCCTACGGTGCGTAATGCGCTCCCTGTAGAAGTTGCACCATCGTTCGGCCTTTCATGGGATGTGATGATTAAGACATTTGGGAAGAATTTGATCTCTGGGTTTGGCCAGGAAAACTTCCTTCTCGCGTTTGACCGCTTTGGCGCACAGCGTCTTGCGCAGACGACACTTGGGGATATTCGCTTCCTCTCTGGCACCTCTGAAGCTATGACGATGGTGGTAGAGCAGGGTGCGGTTGGTATCTTGGCGCTTGGCACTATGCTATGGATGTTTGGTCTTGCGCTCGTGCGCATGGCGCGACGCGTGCAAAGTGATGAAGCGGTGCACGGCGCAGTCTTTAGTATGGCAGTCGCTATGTTGGTTGGCTTCTTTCTCTTCTCATTTGAAGGAACGCTGATGGGTGTGTTTTTTCTCCTGCTTGCGTTGGTGGCGCTTGCGGCTGCAGCGGATCACGAAGAGCTTATTCACATTGAAGAGCGTCCGGCGTGGTCGCTTGCAGCTTCACTGGGCTTTATTACAGTGCTTATTAGTGTCCTGACTGGTGGTTACTTTGTTGCTTCGGCATATACGGGTGATGTGCAGTTCGCAAAAGCGTTGCGTGTTACCGATAATGCTCAAGCAAGCGAAAGTATGGCTCGCGCGCTTGCATGGGCGCCTGATACTGACCGCTATTTACGCGCTATTGCACAGCGTCAGGTTGCGATTATAGGCACGGAAATAAACGCCCCTGCGGGATCACAAGATGCCGAACGTCAAGCGCGCATCCAAACCGCGGTCAATAATGCTATCGGCGCCGCGCGGCGTGCAACAGAAGCTGACTCTTCAGACTCATTGAACTGGTTTACCCTTGCTACAACCTACCAACAATTGTTAGGCGTACTAGAAAATGCTGACGGTCTTGCCGAAGATGCCTATAAGAAAACGGCCGATCTCCGTCCGGGAGATCCAACCTTCAGTAATCAGCTGGGTACGATGTATTTAGCAAAAGCGGATCTTTCCCGCCAGCTTGCTCGCAATGCCGGTGCAAATGCTTCGCGTTTCAACGCGGAAGCAGAGGCTTCGCTGATCAAGGCAGAAGAACATTTCAAGAAAGCGATTGAAATGTCTTCGAACTTTGGGCAAGCGATCTATAATCTCGGCGCCGTCTACGATCGCCAAGGGAAGGTAAAAGATGCTATTCGTGAATTAGAGCGCATTGTTCCAGCAAACGCGAACAACGCGAATATGCTCTTTGAACTTGGCTTGCTCTACTATCGCGATGATCGCAAAACTGACGCGGTCGCAGCATTCGAACGTGCCGTGTTAATCTCTCCTGATTTCAGTAATGCGCGCTGGTATCTCGCCCTTATCTTAGAAGAGCAGAAGAAGCTCCCCGAAGCTATTGAGCAGGTACAGCGCATATTGTCTCTCGAGGCGAACAAAGATAACGAGACGATCCAAGAGAAACTCGTTCAGCTCGAACAGGGCCTCGCGACCATCGGCCCTGACGGTGCACTTGATGAAAAGCCATTGTAATGAACATCCCTCGCATTCAGATCTCACAAAAGGTTGCGCTTGCATGGAGTATCACGGGAGCCTTCATTCTCGCGCTCGCGTATGTGCTCGCAGTGCCTGTTGGTGGCGCGCCACGTGAGATTTCCATTGCGAAAGGGCTTGGTACGGATGCAATCGCTCGCACTCTCAAGGGTGCGGGCGTTGTGCGCTCATCTCTGGTGTTCTCGTTGTTGGTGCGCGCGCTTGGTGAGGATGGAAATTTACGCGCAGGGCGCTATATCATACACCCGCGCGACGAGAGTGCGTGGGACATTGCACTTAAAATGGCGGCTGGGCGAGCAGAGCCAGAAGACATTCGCGTGCTTGTTTATGAGGGCATGAATGTATGGGAAGTTGACGGCCAACTTGCGGCGGTTGGTCTTATCTCGCGTGGGGCATTTGCAAAAGAGTGGTATCAAGACGAGGGGACATTTTTCCCTGACACGTATCGTTTTCTGCCCGGAACAAGTGTTACTGAAATGGGGCGAACTATGCAAGAAAACTTTCGTGCAAAGGCCGGGTTCCCACGACAAGATACCCTCATCGTTGCTTCAATGCTTGAGAAAGAAGGAAAGACACAAGAAGAACTGGAACTTATCGCTGGAGTCATCCAAAATCGCATAAAGCGGGGAATGCCACTTCAGCTCGATGCATCAGTGATCTACGGTGCCTGTATGCGTTCCTGGAAGGCCCAGGGCATGCGTGGTACCTGTGATGTGACCGATGTGCCATCGGGGAGGGAAGCGGTCATAGATTCACCATATAACACGTATACACGCAAAGGGTTGCCAGAAAGCCCTATTGCTAACCCGGGGGCGATGGCGATAAAAGCGGCTGAACACCCGAAGGCATCAAAGTTTTTATATTATCTGTCACCACGCGATGGTAGTAGAGTTATTTTTACCGAAACGTACGCAGAGCATGTACGTAATCGCGCGAAGTATTTAGGGATTTAGGTTGGCGTGTATTCTGCAAAACCCTACCCAAAGACTCAGCACGCTGTCGCCGCCCTACTGGCGGCGCATCTAGTTCTCGCACCGTCGTGCTCCGAAATGCTTCGCGTATTGGGTAGGGTTTTGCCCATACGTTAGTGTGTCGCCTGTGCCCTCGGTTCTACCCTCTCGCAGCCCGAACAGTAAGAGTTGCTCAATAACGTAAGGTGAGGGCGAGTAGGAGCGCGAGCATTCGCAGGATGCTCGACGCGTGGTAGAGAGAGGGCATAGGCAACGTGAGAGGCGGGTATTGAGTGGTATACACTCAATACGGCAGCTTTTCTCGTAGATTCTTGCATTTTATGGGCTTTTTTGTATACTTGTCCGTAAGCCGTAGACAGCGGGCGTCCATAAGACCCGCCGAGGAAATACTCTTCAAAAGAGTCTGCGGCTGCGCGCAGGCTTTTTTAATTGGTCGAAGCGCGTAGCATAAACCGTAGTTTGTACCATGAAAACACGAACACAGAAGGCAACAGAGCTTTCTCTCTTAAAAGAGAAGCTCCCGAAAGCAACGATTCGCATCTTCACCACGTTTGCACGTGATGGGGAGAAAGGATTGTCGGTTGCAGAGATGCAGCAGCTCAAGCGCGCCCTTCGTAAGATCGGGGCAGAATTCCTGATCGCAAAGAAGAACTTGGTCGCTATCGCATCCAGCGACTTGCAATACGACGGCGTCGATGTCTTCAGCATGAATGGTTCCGTTGGAATCGCACTTGCGGAAGGTGATCAGTATGCCGCCGCTCGAGAAGTCTACAAGTTTGCTAAAGAGCACGAAGCACTCAAGCTCTACAGTGCATGGGGTGATGGCTACATTACACCAGAACTGCTCGCTGAAATGGCTACTATGCCGTCACGCGAAGAGTTGGTAGTACGTCTCTTGGGTATGCTCCAGTATCCGATCCGCTCGCTCGCGATGGTCTTGCAACAGATTGCTGACAAGCAACCTGCGGCACCTGCGCCCGTCACCGCCGAAGGCGGGACCCCGCAAAATGCGGTGGTAGCGGAACCGGTAGCGCCAGTTGTTGAAGAAGCCGCTCCTGCTCCGGATGTGTCAGCGGAAGCTCCCGCAGAAACACCGGCAGAAGCACCTGCAGTAAGCGAAACGCCTGCTGCTGAATAACCACGTATGGACAAAGCAACATTTATTGAACACATTGAAAAGATGAGTGTCAGCGAGCTCAATGAGCTCGTCAAGGGGCTCGAAGAGAAGTTCGGTGTCTCCGCCGCGGCATTTGCCATGGCAGCACCAGCAGCGGGTGGCGCAGCAGCGGAAGAGAAGGATTCCTTCACCGTTGTACTCACCAACGCTGGCGAGCAGAAGATTCAGGTCATTAAGGTTCTCCGCGAATTGACCGGCCTCGGCCTCAAGGAAGTGAAGGACATGACCGACAATGTTCCTGCGACCGTCAAAGAGGAAGTAAAGAAAGCAGATGCAGAAGACATGAAGAAGAAGTTGATGGATGCTGGCGCAACGGTTGACCTCAAGTAAGCCACTACGCAGGTAGCATCATAAAAGCCCCGTGAGGGGCTTTTATGATATGGGAGTGAGGACTTGTAAGAATGCTTTAGATATTGTATAATATAAATCTGTTCCTTAAGGTGAAAAACACTTCAATGGCAGAAAAACTGCCGTTGGCATAGTGCTAAGGAATGGGTAGTGAGGTGCGACATGCGTTGGTTCAGTCTCTGTTGGCTTTTTGCGGTGTCCATCGCGCTCGGTGTGAGTGGCACTGGGATCGGTTTCATCTTGGGTTTCATGGGCTTGCCGGTTCTGCTCTGGCATCTGGCGGTGATGCATCAGGCCCAAGCCTACTGCGATCTCGTGACCTGCGCCACGCGCGAAATGCGCATGACGATGTTGGGCGAGTTGGCGCAGAAACTACACGACGCACACGAAGACAACGTCGAACTGCAGCTTCTGGCGTCGCGGCAATCGCTGATGGAAGCAGAGAACACCATAGGCGATCCGGAGGCTCGTGCCAAGACGCTGCTGGAGTGGCGCAAGGAGAATGAGGCGCGACTGAAGAAGGAGCAGAAGCAAGTGGATCGGAAGATTCGCGAGGCGAAACAAGACTTCTGGCGCGCCGCGGGCGTCGTGCATGCGCAGCATGAGGGCCACGCGATGCCCAAGTCGTACAAGGAGCTGTTGCCGCCCAAGGACGCCGTGCCAGCGTACGACCCCGACTAAGTCCCTACAACAGGGCAACGCCAGTGGAGAGCATCTCCACTGGCGTTTTCATTTCTATACGCTGCTTTCTATTCCTTACTGCACCTGCCAGACTTTTTGATCTTCAGTGAGGTAGAAGAGCGAGCCGTTTGGATGCACTGTCGCGGTGACCACCTCGTGCTCTTCAGGGAAGGTGATCGTCTTAAAGAGCGAGCCACTCTTCTTATCTACGAGGTAGAGACGATTGAGCGTTGTATCAAGAATGTAGACATACGGGAGGTCTACGCCAGTAAAGAGTTGTGATGCAGGGGATACAGGAAGGCCAGTGCTTACTTCTCCCGTGCGCTCGCCCTTGTAATAGGTGAGGAGGGTGCCCGTTGTGGTGACTGCGTAGATGTTCCCATCAATGGCGATATCTACGACATCTGCAGGAAGTGAAGCACTACTCTTGAGCCATGCACTTGCGGTGCCTTTGCCCTGCGCTGCTCCTGAAACGCGCATAATGGTGCTATTTGCAACGCCGTAGAGATTGTCTCCAAATTGTTCAAGATGCGCGAGGGCGGTGGAAAGGGTGATAGGGGTGACGCTCTGGCCCTTCACCGATGCGGCGTTGGTACCAGCAATAACCGTGTGAAGGGAATCGCTTCCCGTAAGCGCGGTTGCCTGTGCGGGAACGGTAACCGAGTCAGCAATAGCGGAGGTGCTAATGGCGTTTAATGTGCCGACGGTTTCGGTGGTGCGATACACATACAAGCCGTTCTGTGCAGCGATGTAGCTGATCTTTGCTTCTTCTTTGCTGTTATCAAATGCGAGTTGCGGTTCAGCGAGTTTTGCCTGATCAAGAGCATCGAGCTCCGCAAAAAGTTCAGAGCGTATTTCTTGTGCTGCGGTTGATGCGCTGTCTCCAGAGATAAATGGGTTGAGCGCGGCAAGTGATGCGCCCAAGAGGGTTCGTGCTTCCGGAATCTCATTTTGGTTTACTTTAGTTTTAGCGATCTTCATTTGATCGCGGACATCGGAGATGACTGTTGCGAGGGCTTCTTCTTCTGCGGAGGGCGTCACGAGGGATCGCACAAAGAGGGTGCCACCAACGAGTGCGGCGATCATGACGACGAGGCCAATAGCGCGCGAGCGTGGGTTGAGGTCAGTGAGGCCAAGACGGCGGAAGAATGCCATGACGGGGTTCTTTTTTCGCCCCAACGAGAATTCGGAAGGAATGATGCGAGGAATGGTTTCTTCGCTTCCGAGCGATGTTGGTTGCGCGATGGGGGGCGTGTCGTGTTGAGGCGCCTGCGCAAAGCGGACTTGCTGTTGTTGTGGCTCTGGTACAAATGACGGTGCCGGCGCGGTGATTTCTCGGATCTTCTGCACGGTGATGTAGAGTGCGGCGCAGGAGAACGTATCTTTCTGTTCGCGAATAGCGGCAAGCTTTGCGATGAAGGCGTCTTTGTCGAGTTTGTCGAAATCACTCTTCACAAAGCGCTCTCGTGTGGTGAGCGAGCGATTGGGGAAGAGCGCAAGGAGGCGATCGTGTTCCTGCACTTTGCCGGAGATGATATTTGAGAATTGGCTGCCAGTGGCATCGGCATCTTTTTCGAAATGCTCTACATTGTTAAGTACATCAACAATGCCGCCCGTGCGCGCGAGGAACAGTTTAAACTTTCCGAGTTTGGAAATGAGGAGCGAGCCGTCAGCGATGGTGAAGATGCCCATGTTAATCTTTGCACCATTGTTTTCAAACAATTCGGAAACAACTTCGTTTACTTTGCGAAGCGTGTTTGAGAATGCATCTTTAATAGCAATGCCAGGGCGCGCGTAGTATTCACGCTTTGCAAGCGCGGCAATGAGGTTGAGCGCGTAGGCGAGATCATCAGTGGGGTGGCTGATGTTGCCGACCACGAAGAGATTACCCAACATGCGGGTGCTGTCTTGCTCGTCGGAGCTGTATGAGAATGCGTCCGCGGGTCCTTCAGGGTTCGCGCCAGAGATAGAGATTTCGTGGGCAATCGGCTTTAAAGTGATTTTTTCCATGGGGTTTACTTTTCGAGTCCTCTACGCTAGACTGCGCGGGATATTTTCAGGGCGCAGAACGTACTACCTGCATTCTACTGAAACGTCTGACCATATGTCAAAGAGTGTTCTGGATAACCTGTTTGGTTCGCGTGCGCGAGTCAAAATCTTAAAATTTATTTTTCGGACACATCCGGAACAGTTTACGTTTCGCGATGTTGTTCAACGCACGCAAGAGTCAGAAGATATTGTAAAAAAGGAGCTTGCCGTCCTTGAAAGTATGCACTTAGTGCGTCGCATAAGCAACGGTTCATAAGTATGCCTCCAAAGAAACGAAATCGCACTGGGAAGCGGAAAAAGAAAGCACGCACGCCAAAACGTGTGGTGCGTCCGCGCGTGGTGATGCCCGGCCCAACCTATGTGGTGAATAAAGAATTCGCGTTCTTTAACGAACTGCATTCACTTATTTTAAAACCATCTCCTGCAGAGCGCGGCGAGTTGATGCGCCGCATTGCGTCACTTGGTCGCGTGAAGCTCGCGGTTATCTCCGGAGTCTTTTTAAATACACCAGATCAAACAGCGCTCATTGATACGAACGCACCAACCGACTTGTTTTTAGTAGCAGATGATTATAGTAAACAAAAACTCTCTGCATTTTTGAAAGCCCTTGAATCAGAAGTAGGCAAGGAAATAAAGTTTGGTATCATGGATAGGGAAGAGTTTATGTATCGTTTTGGCATGTTCGATCGCTTCGTGCGCGTGCTCCTTGAGGGGCCCCACGAGAAGTTGATTAACAAGCTTGGCATTTAGGGCGCATAGCTCAGCTGGTTAGAGCGTTGCATTCACATTGCAAAGGTCCCTGGTTCGAGTCCAGGTGCGCCCACTAAATAGGGCACGCGACAGCCGCTTCCGGTTGTTGCGTGCCCTGATTGCTGCATACGCGCCTGGCTCGAACGCCGGAGCGATGTGTTGCCAGCTGGCAACACCGCGAGGCGGTGGTCAGTTTACCCGCCCGCCAGTTAGGTGGGCGGGCCCGAGCCCCGACGACTGGTCGGGGCGAGAGGCGAGACCGAGTCCAGGTGCGCCCACTAAATAGGGCACGCGACAGCCGCTTCCGGTTGTTGCGTGCCCTGATTGCTGCATACGCGCCTGGCTCGAACGCCGGAGCGATGTGTTGCCAGCTGGCAACACCGCGAGGCGGTGGTCAGTTTACCCGCCCGCCAGTTAGGTGGGCGGGCCCGAGCCCCGACGACTGGTCGGGGCGAGAGGCGAGACCGAGTCCAGGTGCGCCCACTAAATAGGGCACGCGACAGCCGCTTCCGGTTGCTGCATGCTCCGATTATTGTTTGACGTGCGTGAAATAACGGCGTATACCTATGCTGTTCGTTGCGTTCTTTCTCAACACAACATCGGCGGGCTCTACGGAGTTGACCGGTGGCTTAAAGGCTGTGGCTTTTAAGAAATGTGGTACGACGATACCGCATAGGTGTTACGATGCCTCTCAAGCAAGAGATGCTGGAAGCTGCTCCCAGGGCCGCCTCGTGGCTCGCGGAGCGATGCCTCAACACGCTGTCTCCGACAGACCGAAGGGCGGTTTTCGATGACGTGGTGCAAGAGGCGATGAACCGTAGCGATGGCGACTCCGCGTCGGCCCTCTTAGAGCTCGAGCTTCGTTACTTGGATTCTGGCGCGCTCGATCGGGTACCCACGCCAGAGACCGTGGAGGAGCAGTGTTGGGTGCGCTACCTTCTCATCGAGCATCGCTTCTTGCGCGTGGTGGAGGCTAGGTGCCTGCGTCCCAGCAGTATGGAGCCATTTGCCAACTACAAGCTGTTCGTCTGCAAAGAGGTGGCAGAGTGCTGGACGCCGACGCTTCATGGGCCCCGTGAGTTGCGGGCTTTCCGCCTTTTGGCGGCAATGGGGTGGTGTGACTCGCCAGAATATCTCGAAGCTTTTTGGGAGCGCGTTGGCGCATCTATGCCACCGTGGGCGCGCGCGATGTACGCGACTACGAGGGCGGAACAGAATAAGTTCATCGCGATCCTCCGTGAGCGCCTGGATCGGTTTCCGCGAACCGAGCCGCAGGATCCCGAGGCCGCTTTCTTGTACTGGCTTTCCTTGCCACGTGTACCTGCCGACTTGAGACGCTTGCTCGCCATGGCGTATGCGAGGATAGTCGGCCCCGACGCGATCATGCGCGGTATGATGCAGCAGCCGCGTAGCTAAAGCGCCAAACCAGCGGCCCCGGACCTGTCCCGAGGCCGCTTTTTTATGTGCCTTTTATTCAACATATCTGATTGACGCAAGTAAAATAATGGCGTATATCTATAGCTATTTGTTGCGTCCCTTAACAACTTTCGCTGCTGGGCCCTTAGGGGCTGATCGGCGACTCGGAAGCTACGGCCGACGAGCCTGTGCGACACGACGTTGTCGCGTGGAGCACCACTATGGCGCTCAAGATCGAATTCTGGACATCGGCGGAGGAAATTCTCCGAATGTTGCCGTCAGTATCCGCAGCCATGGCCATGAAGTGGCTTGCGGCGCCCTCGGAAGATCAGGAATCCTTCTTGGACGAAATCGTGATGACGGCCGCTCGGCGCTATGACGACGAGCAGACGTTTGCGCTCACCAACCTCATGTGTGCAGTGATCACTGAGCGGGAAGTTGCTGTCGCCAGAGACGGGACGGGCAACCGCTTCGAGAAGGAAAACGCTGCAAAGGCCGTCGCCGTTGAAAAGGCGCTGAAGTATCTCGACGATCTCTTCTGGCGCCTACCAGACTCTCGTGTTCAGCTCGACTATGAAACGCGCAAACCATACAACACGGCAGCGCTCACGGGAACGAAAGCGTTCATCTTCAAGCGTCTTCTGACGCAGTGGAAGTTGGCGGTGCCATCCGAGGTAAGCATCCGTGCGTTTCGTCGCGCGATCGCCATGGGGTGGCCACTCCCCGCGGAGACGAAGACCCTGCCTGGCGAAAGCGACATCGAACTGAAGGTTCGTGGGCGTTGGGTATCGGCAGATGAGCGCAAGCAGTATCTGACCACCCTACGCGAATGTCTGGGGGGTTTGACGTCGGATGACCCGGATAGCCTGTTCTCCCACTGGTTCTCACTCCAGGCGGTTCCCTCTGACATCCGGGACCTGCTTGCCATCGCGCGGACGAGGCTGGGTGGCCACCACCTGGCATCGCGTGACGTGGTGCGTGCGGGGATGCTCAACGGCTTGCCGCAGTCGGGGGTAGAGGTGGTCGCCGCCTTGGCTGTTCGTATGCGCCTGGCCGTGGAGGGGTTGACGCGTGTCAAGGAGCTCATCGCCAAGAGTATCCCAGCACCCCACATCCACCAGAGCTACTTCCAACGAGAGAGAATCATCGCAGAAGGAGTCGAGCGTGCGGTTAAGTACGCTTTCAATTTCTCTCCCGAAACCGTGACGCTGCAAATGACTGTCATGGTGCCGGACGAGATGTACGGTTCCAACATGTACTACCCCACCGTCGACGCCATCGAGAAGGTACAGTGTAAGGGCAATCTCCTCGACATCGCAATCATGCTGCGCTTTTACGATCCGAACGCTCGCGATCGTATCGTGAAGGAGTGCAGCATCGAGGCGGCCCCGCGCTAGCGGGCAACCCCGACGGTCTCGAGAAGCAATTCTCGGGGCCGTTTTCTTATCAATTTACTCTTTTCGATGCATGGTGCGAGTGAAATGCTCGCGCAAAGTCCCCAGCTCGGCTGGTGGGGCTCCTGCACACCCCGCGACCATTCGTTGTTCACGAAGATCGTGGGGTGTTTTACTTATGCACATTTCCGCTGTTGCGCGCATGCTCGGTGGGGTATACTGACTAGGTAGTGGTTGTAAGTGGGAAGAAGTGTTACATCGCAAACCATGCTTATTGGCGAATACCAACACACGATTGATGCCAAGAAGCGTCTTGCGATTCCTTCAAAATTTCGCCGTGAGCTTGGTGAGCGCGCCGTTGTGACTCGAGGAGTAGACGCATGTTTGTTTGTCTTTCCTCTCCAGCACTGGGAAGTGCTCGCAGAGCGCATTGCAAATCTGCCCGTTACACAGGGGGATAGTCGGTCGTTTGCACGATTGATGCTCTCCGGCGCTACAGAAGTCGAATTTGATTCCCTCGGTCGCGTACTCATTCCCGATCATCTCAAGAGTTACGCAGGATTGAACCGTTCAGTCGTTGTTGCGGGACTCTATAAGCGATTGGAAATCTGGGATGCCGCCGCATGGGAGCGTACCAAGCAAGAGCTTGAGAAGAATTCCGACCGTATTGCAGAGAAGCTTGGTGAATTAGGAGGCATTTAACGTATGACGGAGCACGTACATACGCCAGTTCTTTTAGAAGAAGTTATCACGCACCTCAACCTGAATCCTGAAAAACGATTCATTGATGCGACCCTTGATGGCGCAGGTCACACCGCAGCGGTGTTGGAGCGCTACCCGGGTATTCGCATTTTGGGCATTGAGCTTGATCCGGTGCAGGTTGCACAGTTGCCGGAGCGCCGCCCAGAAGTTGCACGGCAGATTATCGTGGTAAACGATAGCTACGCGAATCTCGCGCAGATCGTTGCTGACCACATCTTTCCACCCGATGCGATCTTGATGGATCTCGGACTCTCTTCGTGGCATTACGAAGTGAGTGGCAGGGGATTCTCATTTATGCGTGATGAACCGCTTGATATGCGCTTTCAGCCCGAGACAAATCCTACGACGGCTGCGGTTATTTTAAATACCGCTTCCGTTGATGAGCTAGAGCGCATACTGGCGACGTATGGCCAGGAACAGTTTGCAGACGCAATCGCATACGCAGTGGTTCGTGCCAGGTCGGCGACGCCCATCCGGACGACGTTTGACCTGGTGCGGGTCATTGAAAGCACAGTTCCCGCGTGGTACCGGCATCGCAAGTTGCACTGTGCCACAAAAACGTTCCAAGCACTTCGTGTCGCAATCAATGATGAGTTGTCATCAGTTGCGAATGGTATTCGAGCTGCAATCGATGTTTTGAATCCCAGTGGACGATTAGCGGTGATCTCCTTCCAAGGCATGGAGGACCGCATAGTCAGAGAGGCATTCAAGGCAGCGGTTGCAGGAGGAAGAGGTTCGTGGGTGACGCGAGCGACCCTTCGACCCACATGGGAAGAAGCAAAGCGAAACCCTCGAGCGCGAAGTGCAAAGCTGAAGTTATTTCAGAAGGCAGAGTAGATCAGTTCGTAGCCAGGGAGGGTAGGAATGCCTTTCCCGGTCCTCGTGCGTCGTTCGAATCCTTTTTCACCATTTTCTAAACTTGTTGTGCGGTGCAACACGGCGTTCATTTCGATAGTCGTGCTATGTGTCGCGGTGTATATTGTGCAATCAAATCGCGTAGCAACCCACACGCTTCGCGTTGGTGAATTACAGCGCGAAACTGTTGCGCTTGCCGCACAGCGTGGCATATTGCTCACGGAATCATTTGCCGCCGAAGAACCAGAGCAATTATCGTCATTTGCGCAGAGTCACGCATTCGTTGCTTCACATATGCCCGTACACCTGTTTGAATCAAGCAATGTCGCACGGCGCTAGAAGAAGTTTTGTACCATGAAGCGAATTGTACACGAACATACTCGGGTTTTTCTGTTGACGGCGGCATTTATTGCCGCCTTCGTGCTTGCGGGGTATCGCCTTATTGTGCTTGCGGGGGTGCAGCACGAAGAGTATACAAAGCAGGCGCGCGCACAATCGGAGCGTGCCACAACGCTCGTAGCTCGAGGGAATATCTTCTTCCAAAACGCTGGTGATATTCGACCAATCGCTGCGGTAAACCGTCGTTTTCCCTTCATCGTGGTTCATACGAGTAATACTGAACCAGAATTACGTGAGGGAATCGCTGACGCGCTTGCAACGGTGACCGGCGCATCAAAAGACTCCCTCATAACACTTCTAGCGCGTGAGAATAAAGAGCGCACGTTGCCGTACCGTCTTACAGAAGAGCAAGCGCGTGTCGTAGCCGATTTAGAGCTACCCGGGATTGGTATCGCGTATGCGCTAGATCGCGAGTATCCTAGTGGCACCCTTGCGGCTGATGTGCTCGGATTTGTTGGCTACAATGAACAGGGGCGTGCGGGGCAATACGGCATCGAGTCGCGATTTGAAGATGCGCTTTCAGGCTCGCTTTCACGAAGAAGCTTTTTTGCTGTGACGAATCCAATCAGTATTATTCGCTCACTCATTGGCGGCGAGAGCGCTCGTGCGGAAGAGTCAGATCAGCCGCGCGATATTATTCTTACACTTGATCACACCATCCAAGCATACGTTGAGAATGCGCTTGATTCAGTGATCACAAAATGGAAAGCAGTGGGGGGTTCCGCAATTGTACAGGATCCTCGCACTGGGCGTATTCTCGCGATGGTAGATCGCCCCACATTCAATCCAAACGAGTACCGTACGAGTAAGACAGAGGCATTTTTGAATAGTTCTGTGCAGAATATTTTTGAACCGGGCTCCACGTTTAAGCCATTTACGATGGCGGCGGGTCTTGATACCAATGCGCTCACACCACAGACCACCTACTATGATACGGGGTCAGTTGAGGTTGCTGATCGTGTTATTAAAAATTCAACACAACGTCCTGCGGGAACGCGAACAATGACACAAGTACTCGAGCTTTCGTTGAACACGGGGACAGTGTTTGCTGCGAAATTGATAGGCGCGGAAAAATTTCGTGAGTACATGGTGAACCTTGGGTTTGGTCAGCCAACGGGGATCGATCTCCCAGGTGAAGTGAGCGGCGATATCTCAAATCTTTACTCGGGGCGGGAAATTAACACCATGACGGCTTCATTCGGACAGGGTATCGCAGTGACTCCTATTCAACTGGTGAATGCATTAAGCGCCATTGCAAATGGTGGCAGGCTTATGCGCCCACTTATTGTAGATCGCATTATTACGGGAACCCGAGAAGAAATCATAGAGCCCGAGGTGGTTACCATTCCATTTTCTGAACGTACGGCGAGTCGTCTCCAAACGATGCTTACGAGCGTTATCGACAATGGCTATGATGCTGGTGGGCGTATCGCGGGCTATGATATCGCTGGAAAGACGGGCACAGCACAGATTTCAGGGCCAGACGGCAAGTATCTCGACGGTATTTTTATTCACACCTTTATCGGATTTGCGCCATCGTATGATGCGCGCTATACCGTGCTATTAAAACTGGACCGACCACAAGGTGTGACGTATGCGTCTAATAGTCTTGTGCCAACATTTAAAGATATCATGCAATTTTTGTTGACCTATGGTACCGTACCACCATCACGACGATAACGATGTCTTATAAACGACTCACGTTAGAAATGGTTCTTAAAGCGCTCGCTCGAGTGCTTGTATGGCGTTATAGGCCTTTGATTATCGGCGTTACGGGTAATGTGGGGAAGACTTCAACAAAAGAAGCTATCACAACAGTAGTGCGCACGCGTATGACGGTGCGAGCAAGTCCTGGAAATCTCAATAACGATATTGGCCTCCCGCTTTCTATTTTGGGTGATTGGGGAGACGCATACTACCATCAAGGCCCTTCTTTGGCTTTTTGGGTACGAGTTATTGGTTCTGCGGTGCGCGATTGTATTGTGCGTAGCTCGACATATCCGCGGGCGCTGGTACTCGAGTATAGTGCCGATCGACCTAAAGATATCTCTCGACTTGCGCGTCTCTTTAAGCCGCACATCGCTGTGGTGACGGCAATTGGAGACATCCCCGTGCACGTAGAGTTTTTCCGTTCTCCCGATGCGGTAGCCCGTGAAAAAAGTGCACTCGTACACGCACTCCTTCCTTCAGATTATGTCATTCTGAACGCAGATGATGAACGGGTGCTTGATATGCGTCTTTCTGCAAGGGCTCGCGTACGGACGTTTGGTTCTCAAAAAACCGCATCGGCGTCTTTCTCACATGAAGCTCCTTGGATTGAAGACGGTGTTATGAAGGGTATGGTATGCAAGGTACACTATGATGGCGGCTTTGTACCTGTGCGTATTCCGGGAGTACTTGGTCGCACAACATGCTATGCCGTTGCCGCGGCCGCCGCAGTGGGGCACATTTTGCATGTAAATGCCCTTGCGATGAGCGAGGCTTTTTCTAGCTACCGATCTCCCGCGGGACGATTACGCATTCTCTCTGGTATCAAACACACAACTATTATTGATGACACATATAACGCCGCTCCGGCAGCTATGCGCATGGCCTTAGAGACATTGCGTGATGTACCTGCGCGACGAAAGGTCGCGGTGCTTGGTGACATGCTTGAGCTGGGCGGATTTACTATAGAAGCGCATGAAGCTATCGGTAATAGTGTGCATGCTATTGCACAACGCCTCGTGTGTGTTGGCGAACGAGCGGCGCTCATTGGCCGCGTTGCTGAAAAACACATGCCAAAGGATGCGGTGCAATACGCACATACCGCAGATGAAGCCAAGCTCTTAGTGCAAGACCTTCTTGAAGAGGGTGACCTGGTGCTTGTGAAGGGCTCGCAGGGGATGCGCATGGAAAAGATTGTGGCAGAAGTGATGGCAGAGCCTCAACTCGCGAAAGAGTTGTTGGTGCGCCAGTATGGCCACTGGCTTGCCTCATAGGCCATTGCTGTGGCATACTAGATGTCGTTTTAGCATGTTGGCGTAGCATACTGGCCCTGTCGTCTAGCCCGGTCTAGGACACTAGATTCTCATTCTAGTAACACGGGTTCAAATCCCGTCGGGGCTACAAATACACAAAGACCCCCGGGCGGGGTTTTTGTGTATTTAGACCCTGTTGGATTTGAACAAGTTATTAATTTATGTTAAAAGTCTTTTTAAGGAGGAGAAATGCAACTACGCTATTGGCTACAAGTCCAAGGGTGTCCGAAGCATGAAGTGACCAGAGAGCGGTTCATCCAAGCAGAAAGAAACGCTGGGTTTTACCCAAAGAGCGGGAGCGGGGACGTGTTGGCAACGGGCGGGTTCTCCAGCGGGGACATCTTGGGATCGATCACCTACGAAGAAAGTGCGGCGGAGAAGAAGGGATCCTAACCATCCCCCACAAGCGTCCCTAGGGACTCGCTGACCGAGAACGGTCTTTTTTCATAGAGGGGGGTCTTTTCTTGACCTTTTAGGTGTTTCTGCTATCATGGCACCTTATGACATTTGCTGTTATTCAGACTGGTGGCAAACAATACAAAGTCGCTGTTGGCGACATTCTTGATATTGAAAAACTCGATGCCGCCGAGGGATCTGAAGTTACCTTTTCGGAGGTACTTCTTACTGCCGACGACAAAGACATTTCCGTCGGCCAGCCAATCGTAGAGAAAGCGAAGGTAACTGCCCAAGTGCTAGAGCAGGGCAAGGGCGAGAAGAAAATGGTCTTTCGCTTCAAGGCAAAAACTCGTTACCGTAAAAAGAAAGGCCACCGTCAACTATTCACGAAAGTGAAAATCATCAACATCTCCGCATAACGGAGATGTTGTCTTTTTTCGCCGTTGTGGCATAATAGACTCTTCCTTTTAGAGGAACGGAGGGTTATGCCAACAGTGCAGTGTCCCAATTGTGGCGGAGACGTCTCGTTGATCGGTGGTTCGGATCGTATCCCGACCCGTGCGATGTCTTGCCGTCTCTGCGGTAAGACGCTCGAAGAGGCTCAGGATGCCGCTCAGCGACTTTCTGAGAAGAACGTCCTTTCGAAGGGCGGCACCGGAGAAGTGATCTGTGACATGCCCGGTCTGTAACGAATCGCGTAACGTAGTCGGTATGCACCTTTTCTGCGTTCGTTGCGGGAAGGTGTCTGAACCCCGCACCGAGAGGGTTGCTACCATACTTAAAGATCAGCCGCGCATCACGCGGCCGTCGCAACCTCCCAGAATGCCACTCTGCACCTAGTGTGTGGGGAGGCGCAGGCCAAGGATTCGTCCTTGGCCTCTTTATTTTCTAAAATCGAGTGCGTTCTTGAGTGTCATCTCATCTGCATATTCCACATGGGTGCCAGAAGAAAGTCCGCGTGCAAGTTTTGTGATCCGTACATGTTCTAAGGGGCGAAGAAGGCTTTCAATATAGAGGGCGGTGGTTTCACCTGGTGCGTGCGCATTGGTGGCTAAAATGACCTCTACGGGGCGATCGGGGTGCGCGAGGGCGCCTACGCGCTGTATGAGCTCATGAATGCGGAGATTATCTGCAGTGACGCCATCTGCGGGGTGGATGGAGCCACCAAGCACATGATAACGGCCACGGTACAGCCCCGTGCGCTCAACAGATTCAAGATCGGTGACCTTTTCTAGTACAAGAATAGTGTACGGATCTCGCTTCGCATCCTCACAGACTCGGCAGGTGTCTCCATCAGATATATTAAAGCAAGTGGTGCAGGTTTTTACGGCAGTTTTGAGCCGGGTAATGGCATCACCAAGCATTACGAGATCGCGTTCGTCGTGGTTGATGAGCGCCAACACAAAGCGGAGCGCTTGGCGGGGGCCAACGCCAGGGAGTCTCTGAAGCATGCGCGAGAGCGCAATAATATGTTCGTTCATGGAGAGTTAGAACGTTGCGGGGCCGTCGTAGTTATGCTGACGGTCTACCTCATAGAATTGTAAACTATCTGGGTCAATATAGAAATCAATGTCGCCGGTAGGGCCGTTACGATGCTTTGCAATAATGAGTTGCGCCATGTTGAGTTTATTTTCTTGCTGGGCCTTGGAGAAATTTACTTTGTCATCGCGGTGAATGAACATGACCACGTCTGCATCTTGTTCAATAGAGCCGGAGTCGCGCAAGTCAGAGAGCTTCGGGCGATGGCCGTCGCGGCTTTCAATAGCGCGCGAGAGCTGGGAGAGTGCGATAACGGGGATATTTAACTCCTTCGCAAGTCCCTTGAGCCCCCGAGAGATTTCAGTGACTTGTTGTACAGCGCTATCGTAATCTTTGCGACCCGCCATGAGCTGGAGATAATCAACGACCACCGCGCCAAGATTGTGTTCAGCATGGAGGCGACGGGCGACAGCACGCATTTGAAGCACATTCATACTCGCGCTGTCATCGATAAATACGGGCGTAGTTTTCAGTTCACTAATAGCAGTGGTGATGCGGAGAAAGTCGTTATCTGCGCCATCGTGAGAGAGGCGTCCGGTGCGGAGCTTCCAGAGTGAAACACCAGACTTTGATGCAATAAAACGATCAACCACTTGATCTGTGGACATTTCCAAACTAAAGATGGCAACGGGTGTTCCGTTCGCCGCAAGTCGTCCCGCAATATCGATAGAGAATGCCGTTTTACCTACCGAAGGGCGCGCGGCAATAATGACGAGGTCAGAGCGTTGGAATCCTCCGAGCATTTCATCTAACTTCGTGTGTCGCGTAGGGAGTCCGCGCAGTTCGCCAGTGTCCTGCGTGCTGATGCGCTCCATCGCGGCATCCAAACTACTGGCAAGCGCTGTAAAGTTTTGTGGGCGAGACTTCTCGCCGATGGCAAACAATTTACGCTCGGCTTCGTCGAGAAGCGTTTCGGTATCCTCGTCTTCGCGGTAGCCAAGGCCAATGATCTCATGAGCTACATCAATAAGATTACGCAGGGTGCGCTTCTTCTGAAGAATGCGTCCATACGTAGAGGCGTGCGCGGCGGAAGGAACTGCGCTTGCGAGTGATGTAAGAAATCCAACGCCGCCGATGTCTGCAAGCACGCCTCGTTCTGCGAGTACGTTGGAGACACTTAGTACATCGATAGCGTCGCGCTTTTCAAACAAAGAAATCACCGCCTCATAGATGTGCTGGTGGTTGCGATGGTAAAAATCTTCAGGACGCAGAAAGTCAACAACGCGGTTGATGGCTTCTCGATCAATTAAAAGAGCCCCTAACAGCGTCTTCTCTGCGTCGGTGCTATGCGGAGGTGTCTGTGTGGGGACTTGTGGTGCGCTTCCTGCCATGGAGCTCATTATTCATCTTCTATACGTGTGCGCAACTCTTTCTGTGGAGAGTGTGTGGATGTCTCCGTGATTCTTTTGACCTGCATAGAAAAAAGGTGTATAGTACTATCTTCACGACGCATGCTTCACTAAGGAGGAATGCATGTCTAAGTCCCAGCCGTCCACCAAGGAGGGGCCCGAGCTCATCAACTACATGGGGACCTATTACAGGGTGGCCGGCTTCTTCCGCCGAAAGGGAGAGAAGTTCGTGACATTCTGTGGCGAGAGTGGGATCGAGCGGAGCGTGCCGCTCGCGAAGGTCTCCGTGATCGCCTGATCGCTAGAGAGCATCTCTCTGGCGAGGGGGGGTGGCAATGTTGCGCTACCCCCTTATTTATTTGCGCTTTAAACGATAGCCCGTAGGCGTGTCATCGATAGCGTAACCCTTTTGGATAATAGTATCACGCAGCTCATCGGCGAGTGTGAATGCTTTTGCACGCTTTGCATCCTGTCGTTGTTCCGCGAGCTCCTGAATATCTTTTGGAATCGGAGCGTTGGGACGCGGGATCACGCCAAGGACTGTGTCAAAGAAATCGAAGAGTTGAAAAATCTTGTGTGCGGAATGCATATCAACGGAACGCTTATCAAGTGCCGTGTTGATGGCGCGGATACTCTCAAAGAGTATTGCAATGACTGCTGGTGTGTCGAAGTCGTTATTGAGCGCCGTGAGCGCCGCTTCGTGGTGCGTCGCAAGCTCATGTGCGATTGATGCGTCTTGTTTATGCGCGTAAGGCGTATCTTCTTCTTGCGCAACGAGACGATCAAGACACTCTCTGATACGTGTTACTGCTGTTTCACTTGCATCGAGTGCTTCGTATGAAAAGGTAAGCGGCGAACGATAATGCGCGCCGAGGAGAAAGAGGCGAATCGCTTGTGGTGAATATGTCTCAAGAAGTGTACGGAGTGGAACAAAATTACCGAGCGACTTCGACATTTTTTCCTCACCCATGTGTAAGAAGCCAGCATGCATCCAGTGGCGTACAAATGGTGTTTTTCCTGACGCGGCTTGTTGTTGCGCTATCTCTGCCTCATGGTGGGGGAAGATGAGATCCTGTGCCCCTCCATGGAGGTCGTATTGAGCGCCAAAGTACGTTTCGCTAATTGCGGTGTCTTCTATGTGCCACCCGGGGCGGCCGTTACCCCACGGAGAGTCCCATGAAGGCTCGTAGGCGTAGTTTTTAGCCTTCCAGAGCACGAAATCGCGCGCACTGCGTTTGTTCTCCTCCAGTGCTACACGGGCGCCTTCTACGAGCGTCTTTGCATCAGTATGCCCAGAGAGAACACCATAGTTGTTTGGAAAATCTGTCTCATAAGCGCGCACATCAAAATACACATCAGAAAGATCCATGGGATCGAGCGCCGCATGACCTTCGGCTTTGCGCGCGGGTACTGCGTATGCGTACCGCTTGGCTATGAGTGTTTGAATCTGTTGAATAATAGCAGTGATAACATCGGTGGCGCGTACGTACGCGGTCGGGCTCGTGATTCCGAGTAGGCGCGTGTCGGTAAGAAAGGCTTCCGTATACGTCCGCGCAAGATCTTCAGCTGCTTTTTTCTCCGTGTGTGCGCGTTCAATAATTTTGTTATCGATGTCAGTAATATTCTGGATATATGTTACGTGGATGTCTTGTGCGCGTAACGCACGCGCAACGACATCGAACACTACAAAGGTGCGCGCATTTCCAATGTGGATGTAATCATAGACCGTTGGGCCACACACAAACATGCGAATAGAATCACCGGGCAAGGCAAGCGGGTCAACCTTTTTTGTGCGTGTGTTGTATGCGTTTACCATATACCAGGTATGATAAGCAAAATACCAGTGATTGTCATGACCCATGTCGCGCCAAGTGCCAACCCGCGGATGGTTGGGCTACTCACGCGATCGCCGACGATCGCCTTATTGTTTGCCATGTGGGTAATAAGAAGAATAAGTGGTGGCGAAACAATGGCGTGAAGTATCGCAGTATAAAAAAGTGCTTGTACGGGCGAAATACCGCCAAATGGAACGATGAGACCAACGAAAGCGGAACATGCAAGAACAATATAAAATGCGCGCGCACGAGAAAATGGTTTATCGAGGCTTCGCTCCCAGTCAAAAATTTCTGCGAGCACATATGCGGCTGAACCAGCGAGAACAGGGATAGCAAGAAACCCAGAGCTAATAAGTCCTAGAGTAAATAATACATATGCGTATTCTCCAGCGAGTGGGCGTAGCGCTTCGGCGATTTGTGCGATGCTCTCAACGTCGCGCGCGCCAGCGCCGTAGAGCGTAGCGCCCGTGAGCGCAACAATAAAATAGGCAACGACATTTGAAAAAGACATACCGATTACAGTATCGAGCTCAATAACGTTCAGACGATTATCCGTAAGGGGGCGAAATTTACATACGCGGATCCGTGTATTTTTTTCCCGAACCTCTTCCGCCTCTTCGCTCGATTGCCAGAAGTAAAGGTAGGGAGAAATAGTAGTTCCGAGAATGGCAAAAAATACGAGCACAGTATCTCGATCCCATGAAAGCGCCGGAAGAAGCGTGTGAACGAGCATGTCATATGCGTCGCCTTGAACAATTGCGAACGCGCCAATATATGCAAGGAGTGAAAGCGCCAGCCATTTAAAGATCGCAACAATGGTGGCATAGCGGAGCCATATGATCATGCCCACAATGAGAAGAGTAAGTGTAGTGGCGGTGAGCATGGTTGGAAGTCCGGGGAATAAGAGCTGTGCCGCACTTGTCATGCCAGCGATGTCCGCACCAATATTGAGTACATTAGCTCCAATAATGCCTCCAGAAACAATAGCGAGAAGCCAGGTAGGATAATGCCGTTTAATATTCCCTGTGAGGCCACATGCCGAAAGTGCGCCAATACGTGCGCTCATTTCTTGGATAGCGATCATGAACGGAATGGTAAACGGAAGCGCCCACAAGAGGCCAAATCCTGTTTTTGCACCCGCGATAGAATAAGAAGCAATGCCAGAGGGGTCGTTATCAGAAGCTCCTGTGATAAGACCTGGACCGAGCGCTTTCCAAAATGATCGAATAGAGCGGAAAAATGCCACAACAAAAATATAAGTGCATCTAGTATATCATGAAGTGGCATCGCTAGAGCTTCTGTGTGTGTATGATATACTGGCGTTCACTATGAATATTTCTCCACGCGAACAGGGTTTATCGCCCATTGGGATCATCGCTCTTTTTGCGGGGTTAGTGATCGTAGGAAGTGCCCTGTATGTGCGTTATGGGGTGCCGGACCAATCTGCTCGCGAAGATGGCGAGCCTGTAATCCCCACACCTTCTTCGATGCGACCAGAAACTTCAGCGCTTGCGCAGCCCATTCCTTTTTCTGGGACCAAGCTCGCAGGGTCGAACTCGCCATTTCTTGATTTTTCAGTTACTGATTACAGCGCTGCAAAAGAGTCGGGGAGAATGATCGTCCTCTTCTTTTACGCAAGTTGGTGTCCTATCTGTAAGGCGGAAATGCCAAACATAGAAGGGGCATTTAACCAGCTCTCTACGGATCAGGTTGTTGGATTTCGCGTGAACTACAATGATTCAGACACTGATGATGTAGAAAAAGGCCTAGCGCGCGAATTTGGCATCGCCTATCAACACACGAAAGTATTTGTGAGAAATGGCGCTGTGGTCCTTAAGTCGGGAGAATCTTGGGATACGACTCGATATATACAGGAGATCAATAAAGTACTTCAATAACTATGCTAGAATTCCCCGTTATCGCAGCATTTGTTGGGGGGCTCGTTTCTTTTCTTTCTCCATGCATCGTTCCTATTGTGCCCGGGTTTCTGGCATATCTCGCGGGAACAACTCTTGCTGATGCTCCGCAACGTCGCCGCGACATGTTGGTGAATGCGGTTTGGTTTGTGGTCGGTTTTTCACTCGTTTTCGCAGTGCTTGGGGTGCTCCTCAACACCATCCTCGCAACAGTTGCGTATGATGCGCGCATATGGATGTCGCGCATTGGTGGCGGAGTTATTGTGCTCTTTGGCCTTATGCTCATGGATGTTATCCGCATTCCCTGGTTTACACAGACGCATGCAATGCAGGTGCACCCCGATACATCGGCACGGTGGCTCACCTCATTTCTCTTTGGCGCTGCTTTTGCGGCAGGGTGGACTCCATGTGTTGGGGCAGTGTTGGGCGCTATCCTTACTCTTTCTATCGCTCAACCGGGGACTGCCTTCGTGTTATTAATGGCATATGCGTTAGGCCTCGGCATTCCCTTTCTCCTTGCTGCGCTTTTTGCCTCTGCATTTCAAAAGGGAATTATGAGGTGGGGTGGGGTATTGCCATATATTTCAAAGGTATTCGGGGTTCTTCTCGTAGTTATGGGGGTTTTGGTCATGATGCAACGCCTCGAGCGCATTGCATCCTTTGATATTCTGCTTCAGTTTTTGAGGCCCTAGCTATGTCCACAGGAGGGGGGATTTAGCACTCTTGACTTGAGAGTGCTAAATTTTCTATACTATCCCTGCATGCTTACGGAACGACAACAGCACCTCTTAGAGTTCGTTATTCGAACCTATGTACAGACCGCAGAACCCGTTGGTTCTGCGGCGGTGTGCGCGAGCGCTGGCATGGATGTGAGCCCTGCAACTATTCGTAATGACATGCAGGCGCTTGAAGAGCTTGGGTTTCTTACCCAGCCGCACACTTCAGCCGGTCGCGTGCCTACCGACCGTGCATACCGTTGGTTTGTTGATGAGTTGGTGCGACGTGATGAGCATGCACTTGTTCCCATTCGTGATCGTCGTCGCATTGATGCCGTTGTGGGTGAGGCTACTTTCGACTCTCATTCGTTGAGTAGACATCTTGCCGCAACGCTCGCTGATCTCTTGGATAGCGCTGTCATCACACACGTTCGAGACCACGATGATTTTTATAAATTTGGTCTCTCGGAGTTGATGGCCTTCCCAGAGTTTCAGCGTCTCGAGCGAACGATGCACGTTATGCATTTTGTTGATCGCTTCGATGATTTGTTCGGAGGCATAGAAGACGCGTTCTTCGGAAGCTGGCGGAGTGAGCCATATCGCATCTTTATTGGTAGAGAAAATCCTGTACGGACTATCCAAGATGAAGCAGTGATCGTGGCGCGCTACCGTCTTCCGGGTAACCTGTCTGGTCTCCTCACTATTATTGGACCGATGCGTATGGACTATCGTCGTAATCTTGCATTACTTGCATACGCAACCGACGCGCTGTCACGTGCCGCAGAAGAATCTGATGCTTATTAAGCTCTCATGACACATACCAACACACCACATCCAGAAGTTTCAGAAAGCGCCCAGCGGATCACCGAACTTGAAGGTCAGCTCGCTCGTGCGCACGCTGACTTTATTAACTATCGTAAAGATGAATCTCGTCGTGCGATAGAGATGACCGAGCGTGCAGGGGAGCGCGTGGTAAACGACCTTCTCGAAGGGCTCGATTCTGTTGAGGCGTTAGTAGCGCACACGCCTGAGGCCGTCCAAACGCAATTCGCTGATTGGTCAAAGGGCCTTGTCTTAGTTCGCGATCAGGTGCGTGCCGTCCTTATGCGCCACGGTGTCGTTGAGATTCCCTTTCAAGGAGTGGCTTTTGACCCAGCGCTTCATGAGGCTATCGGCAATGATGTGGTTGCCGACGTGGGGCAGGATGGAATGATCACCTCATGCCTCCGTGTCGGATATACCATGCATGGTCGCGTGCTTCGTCCAGCGCAGGTGCGCGTTGGTTCGTTCCGTGAGCAGAAGAAAGACAAAGCAGTAGCGCAGTAATTCATGAGAACGGGGAGAGTTTCTGCGTGGCGATGCTCCGCAGGCTACTCTTCCGGTTCGAAGAGTGATCAAGTAGAGCGCATTCCACAATAAACAGCATTCGGAGCCCGAGCGGGCAGGGTGTCTCCGTAAGGAGACGAGCGAGGGCGAGTGAGACCGCACAGTCCCGCTGGGGCTGTGACGGGACTGTTTATGTGGAATGTGCTCTACGAACTATTATTTATGACAAAAATTCTTGGTATTGACCTTGGAACAACTAATTCAGCAATGGCAATAGTAGAAGCTGGCCAGCCTCGTGTTCTTGAGAATGCCGAGGGCATGCGCACAACGCCTTCCATTGTTGCCATGAAAGGAAGCGAGCGGTACGCCGGTGTTACCGCAAAGCGTCAGGCGGTCACAAATCCGCACCACACGCTTTATTCGATCAAGCGCCTCATCGGCCGTCGTTTTTCTGACGCAGAAGTGCAGAAGGATAAAAACCTTCTCCCATATCAGATTCGCCAGGGCGTACACGATTCTGTTGAGGTACTCATGGGAGACAAGTGGTACAAACCGGCAGAAATCTCCGCGATGATCCTTCAAAAGATGAAAGCAGACGCCGAGAGCCGTTTGGGTCAAAAAATTACGGAAGCGATTATCACTGTTCCCGCATACTTCGATGACGCACAGCGTCAGGCGACCAAAGACGCGGGAGAAATCGCCGGACTGACCGTACAGCGCGTTATTAATGAACCAACTGCTGCCGCACTGGCGTACGGGTTCAATAAAAAGAAGGATGAAAAAATTGTCGTCTATGACTTTGGTGGCGGTACCTTTGATATCTCTGTGCTGGAGGTTTCAGAAGACACCATCGAAGTGAAGGCGACCGGCGGCGATACCCACTTGGGTGGCGATGATCTTGACCAGCGCATTATTCATTTCTTTATCGATGAATTTAAGAAAGAGCAGGGCGTCGACATCTCAAAAGATCAGATGGCGCTCCAGCGCTTGAAGGATGCTGCAGAGAAGGCAAAACACGAACTCTCCAGCACGCCACACGCAGAAGTGAATATTCCATTTCTTACCGCAGACGCGAGCGGGCCAAAGCACTTCACGATGACATTCACGCGTGCCAAGCTGGAAAGCTTAGTGCACGATCTCATCGACCGTTCTATTCAACTTACGCGTGATGCGGTGAAAGAAGCCGGATTCTCGCTCTCTGATATTCACGAAGTGGTTATGGTGGGTGGCCAGACACGCATGCCTGCTATCGTTGATGCGGTTCGAACGCTCTTTGGAAAAGAGCCACACAAAGATATCAATCCAGACGAGGTGGTTGCTATCGGCGCCGCAATTCAGGGAGGTATCATGCAGGGCGACGTGAAAGATGTCTTATTGTTAGACGTGACCCCGCTTTCTCTTGGTATCGAAACTATGGGTGCGGTCATGACAAAGATGATCGAAAAGAACACCACCGTTCCCGTTGCGCGAACGCAGGTATTCTCAACAGCAGCTGATAACCAGCCTTCTGTAGAGATCCATGTGTTGCAGGGTGAGCGTCCTATGGCAGCTGACAACAAGACGCTCGGCCGCTTCATTCTCGATGGCATCCCACCAGCGCCTCGCGGCGTACCACAAGTTGAAGTAACCTTCGACATTGATGCGAATGGCATCTTACATGTTAAAGCGAAAGATAAGGCAACGAACAAAGAGCAATCTATCCGTATCGAAGGATCTTCCGGTCTTACCGAAGATGAAAAGAAGCGCATGGTTGCGGACGCAGAACAGTTTGCCGCCGAGGACGCGAAGAAGAAAGAGCTTGTCGATATGCGCAATGCAGCAGAAACACTTGTCTACACATCTGAAAAAACATTAAAAGATGCGGGTGAGAAAGTGAACGCAGATGATAAAAAGGCCGTTGAAGATGCGATGGCCGCAGTAAAGCAAGTAAAAGACTCTGACGATGTCGCCGCTATCAAGAAAGCAGTAGAAGGTCTTTCAACTGCAGTGCAGAAAGTGGGGCAAGCGATGTACCAACAGCAACAGGCACAGGCAGCCCCAGAACAGCCGAAGGAAGAGATGAAAGAAGAAAAGCCAGCAGAAGAGCAGAAGTAAAAAGAAGAGCCCCGACGGAAAGTTTCCGCCGGGGGAGAGAGGGGTGCTAGTAGAACCGAGCGCTGCGGTGCGTGGGGCGCCCGGAATGTGATCGCTTCAGGAACGTGGGCCGACGATTTTTTGGCTCTTGTGGCCGAGGTGAGTGATTACCTGCCACGACGTGCCCGATGTGCCAGGACTGGCACTTCGGGTCGAAGTAGGCGTGGATCCTACCACCATCGGTTCTGTGCGGGTCACCATCGCGCCATCGCGCAACGACCCATGCCGCTTCTCGGCCACGGTATCGCCGCTTGTGACAGATGTGACACCAACCACATGCGAACTTCCTGTGTTGCGGACCTTCGGGCATCCGCACCTCCTCTACGAATATCGTAGCGCTGTGTTAGAATAAATGCATTATGGAAACTGTGGATACACAAAAAGAATGGGGCCTCCTCGTGCTGACGTTTTTTGTTGCGGGGGCGCTCTGGGGCACGGCGCGTATGTGGTTGGGGCCTACCGTACAAACGCTCTCTGACCCCTTCTTGTGGGGGCCGGTGCTTATGGTGGGAGTTGTACTCGCGGCGGTTATGAGCGTGAGCTACCTACTTGTTGAAAGTAAGTGGTGGCGGTTTGGTATTTCATGCGCGGCACTTGCACCGCTTGTTCTCGTGTTACCAGTAAGTGGAGCGTATGTAGCTGCGCTCTGTGCGTCATTGCTCATTATGAGTCTTGGGGCCCGTGATATTTCCATACACGCTGACCACGGGCGTGGTACAGGAAAGATTGTTACGGCGCTCTTTATCGCCGCATCACTTGCATACCTTATGGCTCCTGCGGTGCAAGATCGTGCGAACACGGGGATTGTACCCGATAGCGCCATCGGCATGATACAAAAAACTGTTGGAGCTATTGTCGGCTCGGAACTCGATAGGCTCCCATTCTTTCAACGCAAAGCAGTAGAGGAGCAAATCGCAGAACAAACTATAGCGACGATCAATACACTCTCTGCGCCATTTGCAAAGTATATTCCCGCGGTACTCACTCTTACGCTGTTCGCAGTGCTTATCAGCGTAAAGCCCATCTTCTCATGGCTTGCAAGAATCACTGGCCTGTTTATTATCTGGCTTATGCAAAAAATGCACATTGTTGAAGTGCATACAGAGACGATAGAACGGCAGAGATATGCTTTGCGCTAAGGCGTTGGCGTTGGAGAGGCTTCTGGTGAGGGGGACGGCGAAGGTGAGGGAGAGAGTATGGGGTCTGATACATTGCCAAGCACCGTAATATCACATCGATCAGTGCGCGCGGGGATGATTCCATTCGCAGGATCTCCCGAGATAAGCACTACGGGATACGCGCCCGGAGTTGCGAAGGTGACGGTAAACGATGCGCCGCTCCCCGCCACTGGCGATCCTTGCGGAGCGCGCCATGCATACATGCTCGGGTTGCCTCCAGAGGCAGTGAGCGTGATGTTCTCACCACTCGTAATAGTTGCGGTAGCGGGAAGGCAGAATGTTTGTGGCGGTGCTTGTGAAATATCAACAGCACTCTGCGAACCAACTCCACGGAAAAGCTGTACAAAAAATGGACGGTCCTGGAGCCACCATCCAGCGGCAACAATGGCGAGTGTTCCTCCTAGGGCGAGTAGTGTCTTGCGAAGCGTATGATCCATACCCTATAGTATATGTCTGATCCCCGTATTCCCACAAGGACAATCTATCCACTATGAAAGACCCCTATAGCATTTTGGGCGTTTCACGCTCTGCATCAGCGGACGAAATCAAAAAAGCATTTCGTTCTTTAGCGCACAAGCTACACCCTGATAAAAAGGGTGGCGATGCAGAAAAATTTAAAGAAGTAAATGAGGCATACCAAGTGCTCTCTGATACAGAGAAGCGTGCGCAGTATGACCGCTTTGGCTTTGCAGGGCAGGGATCCTATGGCGGCGGGCAACAGGGTGGAGGTCACGCTGGTTTTGATGGCACAAACTTCTGGGATTTCTTTGGTGGGGGCGGAGGTCAGCAACAGCAGGCAGGCTTTGGATTTGAAGACGTGTTTAATATGTTTTCTGGAGCTGGAGCCGCTCCTCGCGGTCCACAGAAAGGAGAAGATATGTATTTTCAGGTGCAAGTAGAGAAAAAGGATCTTGGAAAAACGCGAACGTTTTCTTTTGAGGGCTTCACTTCATGTGCAACGTGTCACACGAGCGGCGTGAAGCCTGGTTCGCGTATGAAGTCATGCGATACGTGTAAGGGTTCCGGACAAGTGCGCCAGCAAGTGAGAACGCCCTTTGGTGTATTTGCACAAACAGGTGTGTGTAATGCATGCGAAGGGCAAGGTGAAACGCCAGAAAAGAAATGCGAATCATGTGACGGCGTTGGCCGTTCGCGTGGTAAGAAAACGATAGAGATTCACATTCCAGAAAAGCTTGAAGGGGACTACGCTATCGCGCTTCCCGGATTTGGACACGCGGGAACGCGCGGAGCACCTGCGGGAGACGTAGTTATCACCCTCAAGCGCTAAACAAAGAGCCATGCGACGTGCTAGACTGCACTCGTATGGATGTACTCGAAAAGTTTAACCTCGCGCACATTGGGGCGAATATTCAAGCGCTCACGGGACCACAAGAACTTTTTGGTATCGCGTTGGTGGCACTTATTGCGCTGTACGGCATGAGTGTAGGAAAAACACGCGCCATTGTTTCGCTGTTAAGTATTTATATTGCGTTCACGCTTGCTTCCGCTTTTCCTTTTGTCGGCTTCCTTGAACGTATCCCATGGGTGGCGGCAACTGATGCTGGCATTGTTCGTGCCGGACTTTTTCTCGTTGCGTACATAGGCGCCTTTTTTATCTTTCAAAGTACGTCACTGCGTTCACGGTTATCTATGGGGGAGATGAAGCTTCCGCATGTACTTTTGATCAGCGTAGCGCAAGTAGGATTCTTGATGAGCATTCTCCTTTGGTTTGTGCCATTCACTGCGTTGCCAGATCACATCGCATCACTGCATCCTTATTTTGGAACCCCAGAAGCATTTTTTGTGTGGGCACTCTTGCCGCTTGGTATCATGCCGTTTGTGCACGGCCATAAATAAAACAAAACCCACCGTTGTGTTGGTGGGCTCTTTCATGCGTTAGGAGCGTGGTCCTAGCGAATGAGGTTGGCGGTAAGTTGTACAGTGATGTAGATGCTCATTGGCCCAAAGAGCGCCCCTAGGATGTAGGAGACATCGAACGTGTCTCGTTCGAATGGCTTGCCGAGAGCCGAGAGTATTTTCTGTGCCCACCGTACCTTTGCTTCTTGCAGTGCGTAGATCGTGATGTAGGTGTTCCACACCACCATTGCCACCAAGATGGCGGCGAGCGGAGTGAGCACTTCTTGAAGCACGAATGTTTCGGGGCCAAATGTGCGCACCAGCACTGCCAGCAGTGCCCAGGGAGCGATGAACGCACACACGCTCACCACACTTCCCATGAGGACGCCACAGGCCATGGATGGCCTCATGCTTCGTTCGGCCGCCTTGTCCTTTTGCGCGAGATCTTCTTTGATGAGAGTGGGCATCATTCCTCCTTTTTGTTTTTGAGTCTCGCCGCTCTCTCGTTTGTGAGGAATGTGTCGTAGCTCACAAAAAAGGTCCAGAGAGACCCCAAGAGTCCAGTGTAGATGATGATGACATCGCCGTGGTCTTTGGGGCCACCAATCTCCATCGAGAGGAAAAGATAGGTGGCTTCGAGCGCGATAAGGACACTACCAACCATCCCAAGCCAGCAGCAACGCTTCCACTCGGGGAACGACTTCCAGAGCTTCCAGTAACCTCGCATTGCGGCACCTCCTTAAACTTACTATATCACTTTTATAGAAAAAGTACAGAGCTTCCTATTTCTTTCCCATGCGTTCAGCATACTGACCGGTTTCAGTGTTTACGCGGATGATGTCTCCTTCTTCGATGAAGAGTGGTGCGTTAATGGTAGCACCAGTGTCGATTTTTACTTGCTTTACGCCACCTTGTGCCGTATCGCCACGAATAGCTGGGGGAGCTTCCACAACAGTAAAGTCCATTTTAACCGGGAGTTCTACGTTGATGATCTCTCCATTAAACATGAGTGCATCAAGTACCGTGTTTGCTTTTAAATATTGCACGCCAGTGCCGATAATTTCCTGAGCGAGCTGGAAGCGTTGGGAAGAATTGCCCTCTTCAGAAAACCAGTATTGGTCTCGGTGGTTGTAGAGAAAGGTGACTTTCTTGCGTTGTACGTCAGCTTCATCAAAGACGTCAGACTGTGCAAAGTTGCGTTCGAGCACTTTACCGTTGATGACGTTACGCATACGTGTTTGCACCACAGGGCGACGCTGTTGCATCTTAAGGTGGTGCGTTTCAAGGACCATATATGGCTGGTCCTCGTAAATGAAATACATCTTCGGTTTTAGGTCGTTGACGCCGAGTGACATAGGAAAATAAGGTTATTGTGCCGGACGATTGTACTATATCTTCGTGCTTGTTTCAAGGCAAAGAAATATTGGGAAAGAAGGCTTTGTTGCCGTTTAAAAAGAGTGATGCGGGAAGCAGTTTGCCACCGGGTTGTTGGAGAGAATCAACGGCGAGCACTCCAGAACCGCACGTAACGAGGAAAGACCCCTGGGCATATGCGTACACAGTGCCCGGAGCCCCCGTGCCAACGCTCTCTGGGAGTGCGTGGGCACGATGGATGCGCACATCTTCGCCATTCCACGGCGTCCATGCGCCCGGTTCCTGTGCAAACGCGCGGATATGATTATAAATAGCCTCGCTCGATTGCTCCCATGATATGCGCCCCGTCTCTCGCGTGACCATGTGCGAGAATGTTGCGTGGTCGTGGTCTTGTGGCTGTTTTTGTGCCGTGCCTTCTTTGATATGCATCAGCGCAATGTGCATGAGCTCTGCGCTTTCTCGTGCGGCACGCTGTAATACATCGGAGAAGTACTCATCAGGAGCGATAATAAACGGTTCCTGCAAAAGAATGGGGCCATGATCCATTTCTGCATCGATGCGCATAATACTGATAGCGCTTTGAGTGACGCCATCTTTTATAGCATATTGCAGTGGCGCGGGACCGCGATACTGCGGAAGCTTGGAAGGATGTGCATTGATGAATCCGTGGCGCGGGATAGAAAGGAGCGCCTCGGGAATAATCTTGCCATACGCGACAACCACGCAGACATCTGGCTTGAGAGACTCTATAAGCTTTTTTGCTTCAGATGTTTTCAGAGTTGTGGGCGTATGCGTGGGGATGGCGTGAAGTTCAGCAATAGAAGCAACGGGCGTTGGGGTAAGAATTTTTGATCTCCCCTGGTGTTTTGCGGGTGCTGTAATGACGCCACATACATCGAACTCTTTCGACTCAATAAGCTTCTGCAGTGTTGGTACGGCAAATGTGGGGGTTCCCCAAAAAAGAACTCTGTAGCTCATGATATTTTTTTCTGCTCTTTTGCGCGATCAGCGATGACGGTGCCATTGAGGTGATCGGTCTCATGCTGTAACACTCGTGCGAGAAAACCACGCGCTCGGAATTTATATTTTTTTCCATCGGCGTCATACCCTTTAAACATGACTTTTTTTGCACGAAAGATGGGCATGTACGTGTTGGGAATAGAAAGGCAGCCTTCTTCCAAGACATCCGTTTCTTTTGAGTATTCAGTAATCTCCGGATTCGCAAATGCGTCAGGGATGTTGTGCTCTTTTGCGAGCTCGGCGTCAATAACGAAGAGGCGAAGCTGTTGTCCCACTTGATTTGCGGCAAGCCCAACGCCATTTGCGGCAAGCATGGCGGTTCGCATGTCTGCAATGAGCTTAGAAAGCTGTGCGCTCCCAAACCAATCGTCGGGGACGTCTGGCATTGGGGTCTTTAAGATTTTTTGTGGAATGGTAACGATTTCCATTTCGCACATAGTACCAAGTGCGAAGTCTTACAGCAACGCCTCATCGAGCGATGGCGGGTTCGCAATGATGCGCCACGGTTGTGGTACGTGAGGGGCGATATGCGCAAAATCGTGAACTTCCTTTGTGCGAATCAGTATAACGCCCACCGTTTGGGCGCGGTCTCTGAATATGAGTGCGGGCACTGGTGTGCGCACCGTAACGCGTTCTTGGAGCTTATGATGTTGGATTGCCTGCATGAGGAGCTGGGCACATGTTTTTGCGTGCGTGTGTACGTGTGCTGGCGATGCACCGCGAATAGTGAGAGCAATAAGATGCCATGCGGGAGGATAGCCCGTGACTTGGCGAGCTTGAAATTCAGATTCGAGCCACTGCGGCACGTCATACTGTGCGGTAAGCGCTGGGTGATGTGGCGCATACGTTTGTACATGAACACTCTCTGGCTCCCACGCACGGAGTAGTGCGATCGTTGCGGCGCTTGATTCATCATTCGCAAAATCGGGACGATATGTGAGCGTATCGAACGAAGGAACAATAATGCGTCGGAATGCTACAGAGTGCTTCCAGCGGAAGAGTTTTGCAGTTGCAACAAGTATGGCATCAGGATGTTCGCGAAGGTGCGCAAGCACGGATTCGGGATGCGCCGTGGAATCATCAAGCATAAAAATAGGGACATCCGGTGCCAAAAAGGCACTTAGTGAAGCAATTTTTTCTATGCCCGTCGTACCCGTAGCATACAGAGATACTTTATGGCATCGCGGACAGCGATCAGGCGCTGGGCGAGATTGCGTACAGCGGTAGCACATGAGCTGTGGCGGCTCTGTGGCGCGTGTAATGCGCATGGGAATATTGCAGTTGGTGCATGCGGCATATGCACCGCAGAGGCGACAGGTATATAGTGATGCAAAACCTTTTCGTGTTGCATACACAAGTGTGTGACCGTGGGGATCCACTCGGAACACATCCTCGATGCTTCGCGCATACAAGTTGGCGTGTCCTGCGGCACGTTCAGCCCCCATATCTACAACGTGAAGCGTGTGTGATCTTTCGAGAAAGTTTTTTGTATCACTGCTTTTTGCCTGTACTAAAGGGAACGTGGTTATCGTTGTATATGTCGCGCCCCATTGTGTAGCGAGCCACTGCGCGAATGTCGCCGCATGAAGGCGAGGCGAACCTTCGCTCCAATGTCCTATGTGGCGTGGGTCAATCACAATGATGCGCGCGCAATCCATAAACGGCGCAAGGAGTGCGCTTCGAGTACCTATAATGACGCGCGCGTTTCCGTCAGCGATTGCTTCTCTTGCCGCGGTGAGCGCCTTCGCCCCAAGGTTTTTAGAAATGACAACCGGATTATGCGCCGCCAACACTTCTGCATATACGGGGATCCATTCGCTGTCGGGAACGATAATACAGGCCTGCGTCCCTTTCCGTAGCGAAGCGCATAGTTTTTGTACTACAGCACGTTCTTCACTCATAGAAGCGATTATTTCTTCTTCCGGCCGTTGTTTTGGTTTTGCTTCGGGAAGGCGAAGGAGTAGCGATGTGCGTGGACGAGCTCGTGACAGATCGGGGAAAAGAAGTGTGCACGCAGTCGCGAGAGAAATGCACGCTGTTTGTGCAATCCATGTAGCTACTGCGAGTGCGCCATCACTCACGATGAGGGCTGGATCGTACGCCGATATGATTTTTTTAGGCGCAAATGAGCCGGAGCGAATGCGCTGGCGGGCTTCAGAGAGCGAATGCACCTCAAGAACGATACCGTTGATTGTTCGTCGTGCGAGAGGGACTTTAACGAGCGACCCACGCGGTACTGGCGTGAGCGAGAAATAGGAGAGCGTTTCTGGCGCCTGGATGGGGATACGCGTAAGGGGGATAATGGTAAGAATAACCATTGTTTTACTTAGTGTAGCGCACGCACAGAGGCCCGCAATGGCTTCACAGGAGAGGGGAATACGGTATACTGATCACTATGGATATCCGCGTTCGCATTGCGCCTTCACCGACGGGCCTTTTACATATCGGAACCGCTCGTACGGCGCTTTTTAACTGGCTCTTTGCGCGACACGTTGGCGGCGCATTTTTGATACGTATTGAAGATACTGACAAAGAGCGTTCTACAAAAGCGTTCGAAGACGACGTCCTCAATGGCCTCGCATGGCTTGGTCTCACACCCGATGAAGCTATCGTGCGTCAGTCAGAGCGTACGCACATCTATACGGCCCGCCTAGAGCAGCTTCTCGCTGAAGGAAGGGCATTCTGGTGCCATCATACAAAAGAAGAACTTAATAGTGAGCGCGCACAACAGACCGAAAGAAAGGAAGCGCTCGTGCACGTGTGTTCTCATAAACATGAAGCGCGCGGCAAAGAAGTCGGGGAGGTTATTCGTCTTGTAGGTGCTACTGCATCGCGCCCACTCGTTTTCCCTGATGTGATTCGTGGAGACATCGCTTCTGATGCGCTTCTTCTCGGCGACATGGCGATCGCAAAGGACGTACACGAGCCCCTCTATAATTTTGCCGTTGTCGTCGATGATGCCGACATGCGCATCTCTCATGTGGTTCGTGGTGATGACCATATCTCGAATACGCCAAAACAGATGCTTATTGCAGAGGCGCTCGGTGTTGCGCAACCGTTGTTTGCGCACGTCCCACTTATTCTAGGCACCGATCGATCTAAAATGTCGAAACGCGATGGTGCAACATCGATCATGGAATACAAAGAGGATTTCCTACCTGAAGCTCTCGTGAATTTTATTGGCGCGCTTGGGTACACGTATGATGCCGAGCTGCTTTCAAAGGAAGACATGGCGAAGGCATTTGAGCTCTCGCGCGTGCATGCAAGTGGTGCCGTATTTGATCAAGCGAAATTACACTGGATGAATGCGCAGTATATTCGGAAACTTACTCCAGATACACTTCGTGATCTTGCACATGTTCCTGAAATGCCCGATGCGGCATTCCCGTTTGTCAGTGATCGTCTTGATCGTTTACGCGATGTGAGCTCGTTCTCATTCTTCTGGGAAGATCCGCAATACGATGCGACGCTCCTTTCGTGGAAAGGCGCACCGCTTGCCGATGCGCAAAAAGCGCTTGGCCGAGCACACGACATGTTGAAAGAGCTCGCCGTGCATGATGCCGCTTCTGTGCGCGTAGTATTAGAAAATATCGCGGGTGAGTTTGGTGGTCGTGGACCGGTGTTCTGGCCGGTACGCGTCGCGCTATCAGGGAAAGAGAAATCGCCGGACCCCGCAGATATTGCGGGAGTGATTGGTCGAGATGCCACATTACGTCGCATTGATCACGCGTTGTCGCTCTGCACTGTATAACTATGCGTATTTTTACTTCAATTCTTTTAGCAACGAGTATCTTCTCCTTCTTTGTGCCCATTGAAGCTTTCGCGGCGGAAGATCCTCGAGTTATTGAATTGCGCCAGCAGATTCAAGCACTTGAACAGCAGGCGAGTCAGTATAAATCAAACATTGCTGATGAGCGTTCAAAAGCCGATTCTCTCCGAAAAGAAATTAATCTGCTCAATACACAAATCCAAAGCATTGAAAATCAACTTGCATTGACGGGTAAAAAAATAGAGCGAACTACGTTTGAAATTCGCGGCGTGGAAGGCACTATCGGAGAAAAAGAAATATCCATATCACGAAAGAAAGAATCAATCGGCCGCCTCGTGTTCGCACTCGACCAACATGATCAAGAAAACATGCTCGAACTTCTCATGAAGAGCTCGAGTATGTCTGATTTCTTGCGGCAAGAGCAATATGCAGAAAGTGTCGCGCAAGAACTCCTTAACGTTATTGAAGGGCTTAAGCACGAAAAGGCGGTACTTGAAGGGGATAGGCAGGAGTTGAAAGTAAAAGAGCGCGAGCTGGAGCAACTAAGCGTCGAACAGCTCAACACAAAACTCTCATTGGGTTCTGCAAAATCTGGTAAGAATACGTTGCTCACGCGAACGAAGGGTCAAGAAGCCGAGTATCAAAAAATGTTGAAAGAGATTGAAAAGCGACAGGCAGAATTCTTTGCCGACCTTATCGAACTAGAACAAAAAGTTATTGCGGGAGGTTTCTATAATGTGCGCGTGCAAGCACAAAACGTACCACCAAAAGGAACAAAGATTTTCCAACCGCCGTATCCAAAAGGGGAGTATGTTATCACCCAGGGCTTTGGGATGACGTCGTATGCACGACGTGGGGCATACGGAGGCAAGCCGCATAGTGGTGTTGACCTTGTTGCGGGGCATGGCACTCCCGTGCGATCGATCGGTGATGGCGTTATTATTGCGAGCGGTCTTAAAAACCCTGGATGGGGGAATTGGATTGCAGTCAAACATCCGAACGATCTCGTGAGTGTATATGGTCACATGAGTTCGGTGGTACCGTTTGGCCAGGGTGCCGCAGTGCAGGTGGGAACGGTCATTGGATTTGAAGGTTCAACAGGCAACTCAACGGGATCACACCTTCACTTGAGTTTATATAAAGAATTTTTCACGTACACGAACGAAAGCAACGGTATGCTCTACTTTAACTATTTGCAGGGGACTATTAACGCACTTGATTACATGTAGCCATGAGAACAGGAACTATTCTTATTCTTGGCGGTGGCTTTGCAGGAGTACGTACAGCACTCGATCTTGAAAAGACGCTCGGTGCGCGAGCGAATATTATCTTAGTAGATAAGAACCCATACCACCTCTTCTTGCCAGCACTCTATGAGGTTGCTGCAGCGTATGGTGCACCACATGATCCATACACCATTATGTTGCGCCGTACTGTCGCCATCCCATTTAAGGATATCTTCGAAGGTAAGCGCATCACTCACATGCAGGCATCTGTGCTTGATGGAGATCTCGAACGGCGGATCATCCGCACGGACACAGGAATAGAAATTCCATATGACTTTCTTGTAGTTGGCTTGGGGAGTGAGGCTTCCGATTTTGGCATTTCTGGCGTCACCGATTATGTATACGGCTTTAAAACCCTTGATGACGCGATTGCCATTAATACTCGCCTCACCGATCTATTCCAAGAGGCAGAGCGGGGTGAGCGACGACTCCCCATTCGCGTTCTTGTGTGTGGTGCAGGTTTTACTGGTATTGAAACAGCTACAGAAATTGGCTCATGTGTGAAAAAATTTGCACGTGAGTGTAAGCTCCGTGGCCAGCCGACACACATCACGCTCTTTGATGCGAACTCCGATCTGTTGCCCAACGTTTCCGATGGTGAGCGTGAACGTATAAAAACGCGCCTAACCGCTCGTGGTGTAGCGCTTGTATCTGGTGCCCGCGTTTCTTCAATCGAGTCTTCTTGTATTCATCTCGCTGATGGCCGCAGCTTTGATGGAGATATCATTATCTGGACCGCGGGCGTCCGTGCCCCGGGCGTCCTAGAGCGGATACACGGCCTTGATCTCACGCCTCAAGGTAAAATGGTCGTTGATGAGCAATTGAATATGCGACGGTATCCGAATGTATTTGGTGTTGGTGACGCAATTCATTTTATGGATCACGCGACTCAAAAACCAATTCCTGCTATGGCATACCTTGCTATGGATCATGGGAAGATCGCCGCACAAAATATTTTAAGAGTGATTGAAGGTAAAGAACTTCGCACACACAAACCCTCGTACGGTGTGTGGGTTGCTCCTGTTGGAGGCAAGTATGCTGTTGCACGTCTTCCCGGAGGCATCGTCTTTGGGGGTTTCGCCGCATGGCTCTTTCGAGAGTTCATCGATCTCCATTATTTCATTTCCATCTTACCGTTTAAAAAAGCCCTCTCACTTTTTTGGAGAGAGATAAAAGTTTTTACTGCGAACGATTTGTAGCGACCCATAGATCGCGCAGGGGAGAGGAGTGTCTTTTTTATGGAGGTGTCCCCCGGCATATGGCAGGGAAGTGGTTATGCGGAGGAGAGGGATAGAAGGAAGTGGCGCACTTAAAAAATGTTTCATGCGCACGCGGCGACATGATCAACGCACCGCAGATTAAGAAAGAGGACATTGTGCGGGATTATTAAAAGTTCTTATTTCAAAGGCTTTTCAGAAGACCCTACGTCGCATAACCTATATTGTGCGACAGTCTCTCCTATGCGCGATATGGCGGTTTATATAAAAATCAAAGCGGCCCGGGTGTGGGCCGCTCTCCTGTTTTTGATCTCTGCCTCCTCTTGTAAGGATGCCTCTTATCTCCTTTCAGCCCCTTGGCACTCTTTGGCTCCGACCCTGACCTTTAGGCACCCCGCACCCTTATCCAGGTCATACGGGTGCATGTGGATCAAGAACTTGCCTCCAGGAGCCTCCAGACGTGTCACCGTGGGTGCGTTGACCTTCGTAGCGCCGTCTGCAACGACGCACACGCGGTCAACGGGAATCGTTCCGAACGCTTCAGCGCCTTGTGGGTTCAGCTCGATATACATCACGCCGAGCAACTCGTGTACGTCGGCGAACCTGCCGCACGTTGCGCGTTCATGTACTGGCAACAGTGTTTTCGTTTCGCCAACGAGAAACACCTGCGCAGCCATCAAAAACAGAAATTTCATCTCCGCCTCCAAAACATATTATACAATAATAATGTAAATAATCAAATATACGCCACGGTATGCTCTTGATACACTAATGTCCATGTCCCGCCTCATATTTGATATCGAAACCGTTGGAGCCGATTTTGAGAGCTTTGATGCCACAACGCAGGAGTACCTCCTCTCCAGTGCGAAAACGCCCGAAGAGCAAGATTTAGTACGTGATCGCATGGGGTTCTCTCCACTTACAGGAGAAATCGTGGCTATTTCCATTTTAAACCCCGACACCCACAAAGGAGCTACGTTTTTTCAGGCACCCGAGAGTAACCTTGAGCCGTATACAAAAGATGACGTGCAATATGTCCCCAGCACCGAAAAAGAGATCCTCCAACGCTTTTGGGACGCCGCGCGCTACTACGATCAGTTCATCACCTTCAACGGACGCGCATTTGATGCACCGTTTGTGATTGTGCGCTCTGCGGTGCACAGCGTGCATCCTACGCGTGATCTAATGCCTAATCGGTACAGCGGTGAAGGTCACGTAGACCTTTTTGACCGCCTCTCGTTCTTTGGTGCGGTGCGGAAGACCATGAGCCTCCACATGTGGTGCCAAGCGTTTGGTATCGCAAGCTCGAAAGCTGATGGAGTCACGGGTGATGATGTGGCTCGCCTGTTCATGGAAAAGAAGTATACCGATATCGCTGAATACTGTTTCCGTGATGTGGTTGCTACCGCGGAGTTATTTAAGATCTGGGAGACGTATATGCAACCTCCCCGAAGATAATGAACGAATATTCAAGCGTCGCAGACTTTCGTGCAAAAGCGGGCTACGAACATGGCGGCATGTGGTATCCCCGTGTTACCTCTATTCTTTCTATTAAGGCAAAGCCTGCGCTGTATGCGTTCTATGGTCGCATGCCAAGCTTTGCGGCCGGCAAAGCAATGACCGAGCGCTCAGCACAAGAAGGCACTGCGGTGCACGAAGCAGTAGAGAACATCCTTCGAGGCAAAGTAGAGGAGCCATCCCCCGCCGTATTACCAAGTGTGCGCGCCTTTCAAGCATTTCTCATGGCGCATGATGTAAAACCGTTAAGTATAGAAGAGCCGGTTATAAATGATGAGCACCACTACATTGGCACCCTTGATGTGCTCGCCGAGATCGATGGCCGCGTGGGTGTGCTAGACATTAAAACTTCAAAAGGCATTTACCGTGAATATGGTATGCAAACGGCGGCCTATATTGGTGCCCTTCAAGAACGTGGCACACTCCCCGACCTCACGAGTTGGGTCATTCGCCTGGATCAACACAAGGAATGCGAAACATGTGGTGCGCGCATGCGTTCAAAAGGTGGTATGCCTACGGTGCGTGGCGGTGTTTATACGTGCAGACACACATGGTCACCCGAACATGGCGAATATGAATTTAGTGAACTCCTCGACACCCAGCACAACTTTGAAGCATTCCTTGCCGCAAAGAAGCTCTGGGAATGGGAGCACGTAGCGTTTCTGAAAGAAATTGCCAAATAAAGAGAGCGATGGTACGATTTTCCCTTCGAAGGAGGCGGTGAGATGATTACGCTCGACATTGAAGTTGACCTGACAGCAGAGGGCCTGTGCGCACTTGATGAGATGGGCGAACATTGGGGACGCTCCAAAAGCGAGCTCGCCATCCTCGGCTGGACGCTCTTGATGCAGGCGCGTCTCTGCCATACGGAGGGAACGCCTATCGAATGCACGCTCCCCGACGGCACAGTCGTGAGGATCTCTGCCCTGAAGTAGGCATGCCCCCCGCACCATTGCGGGGGTTCGTTTTTATCTGCAATTATCCGCCAGAGAGTATCCTGCCGCTTGGGCGGCGAGTTCATTATCGAACCAGAGTTTGTTTTCTTCTTTAATACGCGAAACACCAGAGCACCAGCTGTAGTGGTACTTCTTACTGGAAGAGCTTTTTGAAACCACCACGCGGGCATCTCGAGGCGCTTGCGGTGCCGGGGTTTTGCCGCCCCCTATCCCCGCCTGGCTCGCAAGCTGTGCTGTGAATATCTGCGCGCCGTCTTCTATGGTAATGGGTGCTACGGTGCCGCTTTCCTGTGACTTGAGGCCTAATTGGTAGCTGATAAAGGCAATGGCGACCATGCACAGCACGACAAAGATCTCGTGGAATGAGCGCTTGACGAATGTAGCTGTTTTTGCTAGGATTTCTCTCACGTTTATTAGTTTACACGATCCGCTATGGCACATACAAAGGCAATAGGTTCAACACAACTTGGACGCGACTCACAGCCAAAATATCGTGGCGTGAAGTTGCATGACGGACAAAAGGCAGCAGCCGGTAACGTGATCATCCGTCAAACGGGTAGCACGTACCTCGCTGGTGACGGTGTCCGCGTTGGCAAAGACTACACACTCTATGCCGCGCATGATGGCATTGTTCGCTTTACCACTACTCGTAAAATGAACTATGATGGCTCACGTCGCGTAGCGAAAGTGGTCCACGTTATTCCTGCAAAGAGCTAATCACAAGCCTCGAGAAAACACCGCCCCATGGGCGGTGTTTTTGTTACTCCTCGGTGCCAGTGATGGTGACCATGACGGGCGCCTCGACTTCCTCAAAGAGGTTGAGCGTGGCAGTGTGTTCGCCCACTGTTTTTATGGCATGTTCGGCGATATGTACGGCGTCTACTTCCACAGATACCCCTAATTGCTTCAAAATGGCCTCTGCGAGCTCTTTTCGGCCCACTGCGGCAAAGAGGGTGCCTGAAGCGTTTGCCTTCTCCTGGAGCGAAATATGGGCTCCGGAAAGCTTATCTCGTAAGGCAAGGGCCGTATCGCGCTCTTCTGCCATAAGGAGGCCTCGCTTTTCCTGAAGAGCGGCAGCTTCTTTTTCAGCGTTCTCGGTTGCGAACTTCGCAATGCCACGAGGGATGAGAAAGTTGCGTGCATAGCCATCGGTCACCGTTTTAATGTCCCCGATCTTGGCTACACCGCGGACGTTGTGCAAGAAGATTACTTTCATAAGTGGGTATTATTTCAGGAGTTCGAGTGCTTTGTCAAGTTGTGGATCTTTGCCCGGAGTGCCAAACACTACCGTTCCTGCCGTGATTGCATCTTCGGAGAGCACTACTTTTACATCCGGCTCGATCCCCTTTTCTGAAATAGAGATACCATTTGGCGTAAGCCAGCGCGCAACAGTGACTTTGAGCGCAGAACCTCCGGGGAATTCAATGACTTCTTGCACAGAACCCTTGCCGAACGTCTTTTCACCTACGATGCGGATACTGCGAACATCATGGAGCGCGCCGGCAAGAATCTCTGACGCCGAAGCAGAGCCGCCATTGGTAAGAATAACGATCGAGTAGTCGCGAAGCTCTGGCTCGCCAGAAGTGCGAAAGACATTTTCGCTTCCATCACCAAACCGTTCAATGGTGACGGTGCTTCCTGGATCCAAGAACCATCCAGCAATATACACGGAAGAATCCAAGAGGCCTCCCGGGTTACTGCGAAGATCAAGAATGATATTCTTTGCACTTGTCTTTTGGATCTCGCGCGCCGCTTTGCGGAATTCATCGTCAACATTCTGGTTAAATGTTGAAAGCTCTATATATGCAGTGTTGGCATTTAAGAGGGACCACTCCACTGCGGGGATGCGGATGTTTTCACGCACCATGGCAATATCGGCATCGGGGTTGCCGTTGCGACGAATAGAAAGCGTGACCGTGCTTCCACGACTGCCACGAATAAGAGTGACAGCTTCTTCTACCGTCATGTCGGCCGTTGTTTTTTTATCGATAGCGAGAATAATATCTCCCGTGCGAACGCCAGCACGAAATGCGGGAGTATTTTTGATCGGAGAAATGACCGTGAGAAGATCGTTTCGTTTGCCAATCTCAATGCCGACACCGGAGAACGTTCCGGAGATCTCATCGCGGAACTTTTTATTCGTCACCGGCTCAAAAAAGACAGTGTATTGATCACCCGCCGCTTGGATCATGCCCGCGATGGCGCCATAGATAAGATCTTGTGTGCTTAGTTTCTCTGAATCAACAAAACGTTCATGAAGCGCATCCCACGCATTCCAAAAGAGTGTGAAGTCGACATCAGCAGGTTGGCCAACATTCTCTCGTACCAGCGTGCTCGCATGTTGCAAGGAACCACCAAGTGACCCCTCATCAGCAACAGATCCTAATATAAAACCAGCAGCGAGTGCTGCGAGGATACCTCCAAGTAATGTTAATTTTATGTGTCGTTCCATTATTATGTATGTAATCGCTGTGGGAATAATCCGTAGGTACGGAGATAGCGCATTCCGTCAAGAATGTGCCGTCGTGTCGTTTGTTTCATGAGCGCATCCCACAGCCAGAAGCGCCCCTTTGATTCACGTCGCAAGTAATGATACATGCGAGCACGTGATGCGCGGACAACAGTGAGCCTATTGTCCCAAATACGTCGTGCCCAGTCAACGTCACTCAAGTAGTGAAAGAACGTTGGATTAAAAAAACCAACGCGTTGGAGCGTCTCGCGGCGCGTCATAAGTGCTGCACCAAGTGCCCAATCAACTTCTTGGAGCTCTTCTGTCTGCGCATTAGTATAGAGATACGCATTGAGTGCTTTTGTGCGTCCCGGGATCCACATGCGCCGCGCGAGAATACTTGAAAGCGTTGGCATGCGGAATGTTGAAGCTTGCACAGTGCCATCAAAATTGAAAAGTGTTGGCGCAACGAGTCCAATCGCGGGATGTTCCTCCAATGTATGCGCCAGCATTTCAAGCGAGCCATGTTCTGGGACGATATCGGGATTCAAAATACAGATATAATCCCCTGTCGCCCTCTCTACACCAAGGATATTTCCTTTTGTGTAGCCAGTATTCTCTGTACGAGGCACAAGCACAATGTTTTGAAAGAGCGCCGCGCCTTCATCGCGCACCACTGCGCGTGTTTCTGGTGTGGAGGCACTATCAACGATGATCACCTCAAGGTCTGTGGTGGGTAAAACGGCACGCGAGAGTGATTGCAGTGCGAGGCGCAGAAGCGCTGGCCGCTGATAGTTCACAATAATGCAAGAAATACGCATGTGATTATTGCATTGAAGTGCTAATAAAATCACGGACGATCTGCCAATTACCATCACGTGGCAAAAGCACGTAAGAACCCGTAGAGCTCTTTGTCTCCTGGAGCACGTTCTCGGGAGTAAGTACGATGCGTTTCTGCGTGGTTGATCCGCTTAGTGATTTACCTAGAGACAAAAGGCTCGTCATGTCTAATACATTAATATCAGTAACAATGTGAGAGCGAATCGTCTGCATGAGCGCTACGATACGCCCGGGCTCTGAAAGGAGTTGGAGTGATAGTGCCTTATCTTTAATAGCACTGATTACTTGCTGTTGGCGCCGCGCGCGATCAAAGTCGTTTGAGGAATAACGCGACCGAACATAGTAGAGCGCTTGTTCGCCGTTGAGATGATTTTCTCCTGCTGGCAATAAGAACGTATAGCCCCACTGCTGTTTTTCTTCAAACGGCGTAGCTAGTGTAATAGTGATGCCGCCAAGATCATCAACGATCTTCTGAAATGCGGTGAAGTTAAAGACGACTGCGTGGTCTATATATACGCCAGTGATCTGCGATACTAATTTTTTAGTCCCGTTCAATCCAAGATATTCATATGCGGCGTTGAGTTTGTCGGCCCTCGTGTCCGTAATGCGAGTATACAGGTCGCGTGGAAGTGAAATTAAAGCTGATTTTTTCGTAGACGTATCGTAGCGTAAAAGCAAAATGGTGTCCGTAAGAAGCCCGCCATCAGGATCGTCTTTACCGCGCATGCCAAGGAGTAAGATATCGAGTGTTGCGTCTTTATCTGGAGTCACATACGAATCTTCTTCAATAGCGTGCACAAGCTCTGGAGGAAGTACGTGGTCAGCAATAATAGCTGTTCCAGACCCGCCTAGAGTGATATCAAAGCTTGTATTACGAAAAGACTGTGTCCACGCTATAAGCGCTATGGCACACAGTATAAGCCCTACGACGGTCAGCACGACTCTTCGAGAAGTGCGGGATTCTGACAATTGTTGGTTATTTAGTGAATACATGACCGAAGCTCATCTCCAGAAACGAGCACACGTTGTTGCACAAAGCCACGCTTTCGAAGCATACGGGGCAATAAAACGATCGCCTCTCCTATGCCTCGGAGTACGCTCCAATCAAACAGAAGCGCATAGCACAGGGCCCCAAGATCGCGCGCCAGAATAAAAGGAGCATCTATGAGAAGATGCGTACGCAACTCATTCTTAACCATTGTACACCTATTATTTCTCCAATCCAATTGGCGTTTCAGAGGTGTAATGGCTCGTCGTGCGCGGATGCGAGATGGCACCAAGGACTGCCACCAGTGCCTTACAACAGATTTTGTTGTTGTACGGTCGTGATATGCGTGCGCGGTGGGGCACAACACCTGTTTCCAGTCGCGTAAACGCATGCGCCACGCAATATCGAGATCGTCACCGTACCCTATGCGCAGATCGCCTATGTGTGCGTAATAGTCTTTATCAATAATACCCTCCTCGAGTGCGCTATCGAGTAAGGCGCTCTTCTTAAAGAATGGCATTGCTCCCTCAACGCCGAAAATAGGCGCGGTATCGTGTTGGCCGTCGTCCTTCTCCCCTTGTCCGATATTATATACACGCCGCGAACGAGACATGCCAAAGCCGCACGTATCAATGATGTGTGATTGATCCCATGTATTTGAGGCAATGTCCGCGAATGTGTATTGGAATACCTTTGCCTGTACCGCGCCGATACGTTCATCAGCGTCTGCACATGTAACAAGTGCTTCGATACAATCTGGCGCCAAAAGCACATCTACCGAAAGCGAAAGGATATATGCGCCGTGCGTATACTGCATCGCTTCAACCTGTCCTGGCCACATGCCAATATTGTGAGGATGTGCGATCATCTTAGCTTGAGGCAACATCTCCTGTGCGACAGCGCGCGTTTCATCGCGAGAGGCGTTGTCAAAAACAATGACTTCGATGTTCTGATATGTTTGTTTCAAGAGCGCTTCAGCGCACGCGCGCATGTAGCGAGCACCGTTTGAAACAACCAGCACAACGGAAACGAGTGGGTTAGATGCGGTGCTCATGTTTTTGATATCCCATAATCACTGCGCATACGGCGCCGATAAGAAGCAAGGCGCGCTCATCAAACAGTGCCGCATCGGTGATAAGGTACGCCCATATCCATGGCAACATAATAAGCGCCGTAACAAGGAACGCTTGATCACGAGGCGTTGTTGCTTTTCGTAATGCGCTTATTCCCGCAAAAAGAAGGCTTGCAAGAAATGAAGTGAACGCGAGAAGCCCGAAAAGACCAATCTCGCCGGCTATATGGAGATATACGTTATGCGCAGAAGATCCCGCATCAGCAAAACGTAGCTCCTGATCGAGAATGATGGGATATTGGCCAATGCCGACTCCAAGCAGTGGGCGCTTTTCTATAGAATCCAACGTGGCTCGCCAGATGGCAATGCGCTGACTATTTGATGTCTCGCCAAAATCAATAATGGAGCGCAGACGTCTAGTGAATAACAGATCATCTCCTTTGCTTAGTAAGAATTGCGGAGAAGTGACTATAGGCCACGCTACAAAGAATAGTGCAAAGAAAAGAATCGACGTTACGGTAACATAGCGCAGTAACGTTTGCGCTTGTCGTGAAAGGGTATGTCGTAGGAGCACTATGAGTAATACGCCAAGCGGAACAACTCCAATGCTTGCAACCCACATGCCACGGGTTCCTGAAAGGATGACGAATAAAAAGATAACGGGAACGAATGCGACCCACATACTTACTCGAGTGCGTGCTAACCGCCTAAGTGTTTCATACGCCTGCGCAGGGATACGAGAGTGTGCAAGCGCGGCGGCCATCACCGCAGGCACAAGTGCTATGAGGACCATGGGAAATGTGTGTGAATCCGGAAGGAGTGAGAAGATACGTAGAGAAAGTTGCTCACCATAGTATGCAAACCACGTGTTTCCAACGCTCGTTACAATCTCACTCCACTGCGTACCGAATTGTCGCAACTGGACTCCCTCACCCCAGATGCGCATGAAGGCATAGATGTCCATGATATAGGTTGAAAAAAGCTGAATGCCGGCAACGCCAACAAGCAACATAGCGACCCATCGCATACACGCAAAGAGCGCGCTGCGCACCTCTTCTTTGTGTGACAAGAGTGCGATAACTCCGAGCGGAAGAAGAGCGTTCGCAAAATAGATCAAACGCTTTAATGCTATCACACTATCCCCTGCAACACTTAGCGAGAGCACCGCAATACTAAAGAGAGCTATGAGAGACATTCCTGCCGGTGATCGCGCAAGGCCGGTAACATCTGATAGATTCTTGCGATAGGCATAAGCTCCACGCACTACAAGAAACACTGCAAACAACCGCCACATATTGAAATTATCAAATGTTTGAGTGATCGGAAGCGCAAGTGCACACGGCACCATCCCAACGAAATAGACGGCCGCATTCTCAAGCGACATGCGCGTCATGGCAAAAAGTCCGAAGAAGAGCACAAAGAAACTCGCCTCTCGTGGCAAGAATCCTGCCATAACGGCAAGCGAGATAATCCAGCTAATCACAAGCGGCGCCCGCCACGATTGAAAGAAGTGTGAAAGCATTATGACAGCGTTTCTGTTATTGCGGATATCCATCGGTCAGCATGCGCACGCCATGTGTATGTCTTAGCCCGCGCACGAATGCGATCGCGAAATGCGGCATCGGTGCGTAGGGTAAGCGATTCCACCATAACTTTCCGCATTCCTTCCGATGTGATTGGTTGTGGCACATACAGCGCATCTTCTCCAAATATTTCATGTGAAAGTGGCGTGTCAGCAACAATGGGTATCGCACCGTGGGCAGCTCCTTCAACAGGAGGCAAACCAAACGACTCTGCATCTGACACATACACTATAGCATGAGCTTTTGCATATAATGCTTCGAGATCTTGTTCAGAAATGTGTGGCGTATAGGTGATGCGCATGCCCTGCGTCGCGAGTGCGTGCACTTTCTCGGCAATAAGCGGCGGCGTGTATTTATCGGCACCTGCAAATACGCCGCCAACATCGGGATGCGTTACATATACTCTTTCTAATGCTTCTAACATTTCACGCACATGACGTCGCTCAAATGCTTGCCCCACCCATGCGAAGATCGGTTCCCGTGCTCCGGTGCTATACGCGCCCGTATCACGCACTGCCAGATGATTTACTATAACGTTCCGTGATGGTTGACGGAATGCTTGCGAAAGAAGTTTGGCAGAGTCGTGAGAAAGCGTCATGACGCGTGTGGCGTGGCGATATGCCCACCCCGCAAAAAGTCGGTATGCGAGACGATATTTCAGCGGAAGCGATGTTCCAAACATTTCGTACCCAACATCAGGAGTAAGCATGACGAGAGATGCGCGAACCCACGTGAACGGCAGTATGTAGTTTGGGAAATAAAGTGCACGCACTCCATGCCAATAGGCTAAGAGGGGCATCCATATATGGTAGTGCAGATTAAATGATGCCGGGAACCACTGTGGTTTTGTTATATGGCATTGAAAGAATTCAAGGTGCTCCCACGGCCCCGGCACAATACGTGATTTAAAGTAGAGGTGGATAACAAACTTTTGCCCAAGGTGTGGTTGTTGTGCTAATTCATTGACGAGTTCGCGAGTCATGCGCGCTACACCACCCACAGGATCTTCAAGTGACTCTGCTTCAATACCAATGTGTGCGCGCTGTGATGCTGGGTTCCCCCACACGCCTCGAAGCGCCAATGAAAGACCGCGCAGTACACCTCGCCAGTATGCGCTTCCCATGGATGCCCCTAGCGCTCCACGCAGAAAGGCATAGATACCCCACACCACCGCGCGCATGTTGTTTCCATATACCCACTCAACAAAGAGATAGTTGCGGGCATGCAGGGTGGCAAGGGTAGCGCTAGGTAGCGCCTTTGTTGCTGCAGATCCCTCATGAAATATGCTCGTTTCGCCAGTGCGTATTGTTATAGCCTTTTGGCGAACTCGCCACGTAAGCGCTACGTCTTCCCAATAGAGAAAAAAGCGTTCATCCCACCACCCTATCGCATCGCCACTCGTAATATGAAGAGCGCACGCCGCTCCATGTACATATGCGCGTTCATCCGTAAGCGGCGCATTGCCTCGAAGACCAACGGGCATGCCGCCTACATACGTGATGCGCCCCGAATAAACCCGCTTCCCGCCTTCCTCTATTGGGAATGCCACGAGTCCTGGCGCACCGCTAAGATCTTTCTGTATCGTTTCGCGGAATGCTGGAGAGACCCGTGTGTCACTGTTAAGAAACACAAACCATGTTGCTCCATCAGTTCGTGCGCGCACAACACCAGCATTATTTCCAGCTCCAAATCCCCCGTTGTAGGATGCATGAACGTGCCGCGCTATTGGAATGCGAGATGCAAATTGCTCATGCTCTGCTTCGGTATATTCATTGTTATCGATAATGTACCAATGAATATCCGTTCCCAGATGTGGCAGAAGCGACTCAGCGAGTCGTAGTATGGGCGCTTCTTTTCCAAAATGAACCGTGATAATTGCGATCATGATATAAATGTCTGCCACGCTTCGCGGAACCGAGCTTCGGAGAAAAAGGCACCTCGTGCGCGGATGGCCTCTTTATTATACGTTCGTTGCTCAAAGCGTACGAGGCATTCTCCTATCGCTTCCGGGATAGCATCATCAAAGAATTCGCCAGTTACACCTTCTTCTATAATTTCAGTGGCGCCACCAGCGCGCAAAGCAAGCACGGGCGTTCCATGAGCATGTGTTTCAGCGATAGTAAGACCAAAATCTTCTTCGTTCGGCACGATGAGCGCGGTGGCATGCTCCATATACGCGCCTAGAATTGCTTCATCCACGTGCCCCATAACGTGCACGTTTGGTGTCGCTTGACGTTGTAAAGAGTGAAGTAATGGCCCTGTCCCAATAATAACAAGATCGCGCTGAAGTCGTGAAAAGAGTTCTAACAGCATGCTCACATTTTTGTATGCGTAGAGTCGTCCCACAAAAAGATAGTAGGGCTTCGAGTGCGGCATGGGAGAACCAGCGTGTGCAGATTTTACCGGAGGATAGATGATCGCCTTTGCAGTGTGTGCGTAGTATGTCTTTATGCGCTCTGCTGCCGTTCGTGAGATAGCAACCCATTCAGTGATACGCTGTGCGGCTGCGCTGTCCCACAAACGCATCAGATGACGCATAAGGCGCATGCCACGTTGTGCGTGAGTAAGATCCCACAACTGCCGCGGAGGGCTCATACAATAAGAGATGTGGCGCGTTGTACGCGGTACAATAACCCCCTTACTCACCAACCCGCTCACCGAAATGACCACATCGTACCCAGTGAAATCAAAAGATTCTATAGCGAGTGGTAAAAGCAGTGCAATGAGAGGTCGAAAGCGAAGAAAAGAAGGAATGGCGCCGATGAAACTCTCACGGATATCGGCGTGCGGAAAAGCAGCACGAACACGCGCGTGATCCGCGTAGGCAGTATATATGGGGGCATCAGGCCAGATACGGTGCAGTGCATGCACAAGCTCCTCTGATCCCGATACCGATGTGATCCAGTCGGTAACGAGTGCAATCTTCATGAACGCTTTGCGATGACGTTTTTCTTATAGACATCGAGATTTTCAAGCACAATGCCTGTACCGCGTGCCACACAAAAGAGCGGATCGTCAGCAATATGTGCGGGGACACCCGTCACCTTCGTGATGAGCTGATCAATATTGCGCAACAATGCGCCGCCCCCAGAAATAGTGATGCCGCGATCCATAATATCCGAGCAGAGCTCCGGCGGTGTCACTTCAAGCACCTCTTTGATAATCTGAATCACTTCACGCAAACTTTCGCTAAGCGCATCAGTCAGTTCATTCGAACCGATTTCAATAATTTTCGGGAGACCTGAAGTAAGATCGCGCCCCTTGATGGTAATCTTTTCTTCGTTCGCCTGTTTCATAGCACTCCCAATCGCAATTTTCATGAGTTCTGCGGTGCGCTCTCCAATCGCAAGTGCATGGCGCTTCTTAATGTATTCAACAATGGCGAGATCAAATTTATTCCCACCGATGCGCACCGACGATGCGCTCACAATGCCTCCGAGTGAAATTACCGCGAGTTCTGTTGTCCCGCCACCGATATTTAAAATCATGTTCCCAATCGGACTATTGATAGGGATGCGCGCACCGATTGCCGCAAGCACCGGCTCTTTCACTAAATAAACTGCTTTTGCACCGGCATCGAGCGTTGACTCAATCACGGCACGTTTTTCCGTTGAAGTGATCCCGGCGGGGACGGAGATGAGTACTTCTGGCTTCAAAAAAGAGAAAAGCCCCCCAGCGCGCTTAATAAAGTAGCGGAGCATCGCACCAGTAATGCGATAGTCTGCAATGGCGCCATCAACGAGCGGGCGTGAAATGATAATGCTATCTGGCGTGCGCCCGATCATTTCTTTTGCCTTGTTTCCAACTGCCAGAATAGTGTTGTCGAGCACTGAAACGGCCACAACCGAAGGCTCGTTGATAACAATCCCCTTGCCGGGGACGAAGACAACTGTGTTGGTCGTACCGAGATCTATGCCTATTTTACGTGCCATAAAGCAGAGAAAGTGTAGCGTGTTATGCGGGGGTATGCAACCTGACATTTCTGGCATTTAGTCAAGTTTTCCTGTATACTACCTTAGCTATGGAAAAGCGAAAGCGCCGTATATTACTCGCTATAACCGTCCTTGTTTTTATTACAGGGACGTATTGGGCTATCATGGATGCCCAAGGATACACCTACAGCTTCTCGCAGGGGCGCTTTATTCGTACGGGAACCATTGTGCTCCGTCTTAACGAAACGGCAGATGTGCTCTTAAATGGAGAACGGAAAGGAAGCACGTCATTCCTCTCTCGCTCATTTGGTATAGAAGAATTACTTCCCGGCTCTTACACGGTAAGCACCTATCGTGACGGCCTCTCTTCATGGAGTAAAGTTGCCTCTGTCTCCGAAGGCCTCATTACAGAATTTCCACACGTGCTCATGCTCCCTACAGATGAAGCGCGCATCGAACTTCTTCGCTCACGCCTTGAATTAGATATGGCGGAACCGGCGCTCTTGCCCCTTCCCTCTCCTCATCCTCGTCAAACTCCTGTAGTGAGTCCCGTCCCAGATTCAACGCTCGCGTGGCGTAGCGATACGCTCATGCTTATTCAGAAAGATGGCACGCGCACTGATATCGTGAAGAACCCCACAGGCGCACGCCTTTCAGCGCGCCAAGATCGCTTGCTATGGTGGAGTGGCCGCGATCTCTGGGTGATGTGGCTTACACCGAACGGCACACAGCCTTTCTATCCTCAAGGGTACATAGAACGTATTTTCCGTGCTTCACGTCCCATTACCAATGCAATGTGGTTTGATGAAAACGCTACGCACATCGCTTTTAACGAGGGCGCAGGTATTCGCATCATCGAAATCGATACTCGCGGTGGAGTAAACATCATTCGCTTATAAAAAAGCGTCCCCGTGAGAGCGGACGCTCTTTTGGGGACATTACGTATGGTCCAGACGGTTTTCCAGAAATTCGAAAATGGCAGCTGGGACCACCCGGGCGATTCTTTTTCGAATCTCGCGCCGCATATGCCGCTTGACCTCTACTTCACCCCACACGGGCGGCCGCGCATTGAGATCTGAGAGAAGCCAGCAGTGTGGGGCACCGTGGGCATCTTCTCTCGCGATAGGGACAAGTCCTAGGACCTCCTCGACAGTCCCTCCGGGACGAAGTTGGCTCAACACAGTCGCAAGCTCCGATCTTTCGAGAATCACCGAGCACGCCTCCGCCCCCCATCGAACGCAGAAAAGTAGCTGAAGACGCACCTCCCCACTCTCTCTCGTGATAAAGCCGAACTGTTCGCTAGCCTTCATCTGCCTTATCTCCTTTATCTGCCTCTAGTGAGAGGCGGCGCTAAGACTACATCTTTTATTACTGTTTGTCAATAAACCAAAACGCCCCGTGAAGGGCGTTTTGTGTGAGATTAACGCTTTGACCACTGCGGTGACTTGCGTGCTTTCTTGAGACCATACTTACGGCGTTCCTTCATACGTGGGTCGCGAGTGAGGTAGCCCGCTTTCTTGAGCTTCTTGCGGAAGTTCGTATCAAACTGCTCAAGTGCACGAGAGATACCGTGGCGGATTGCTTCTGCTTGGCCAGCGATACCACCGCCATTCACTAATGCGGTAACCTTGAAACGTGCGAGTGACTTTAGCTTGCGGAGAGGTGCCTCAACGTGGAGCCACAATGATTTATCCGAAAAATACTCCGTATAGTCTTTGCCGTTGACCACAACGAGTGCGCGGTCTTCTTTCAGCGCATCAGTAGATTTGCGCGTAAAGAGACGCACGCGAGCAACTGCGTTCTTGCGACGTCCTACGGATTCAAAATACTTTTCTTTGGTGCCAAGCTCCTTATCACTCTCTTCAAGAGAAGGAAGCGTAGGCTCGTCAGTGTCTTCATCAGGCACTGCGATTCCGAGAACATCTAATGGTTGTGTGTCGTTCTGTTGCATGCGATAAAATTAGGCAAACACTAAACGCAGGATCATGCGAGCGCGGAGCGTGTTATCTGGGAGCATACTGCGGACCATGCGGCGCAGGACTTCTTTTGGCTTCTTCTCCCACAGTGAACCGAGCGTACGCGAGTTAAGACCGCCTGGATAGCCAGAGAAGCGGTAGATTTGCTTCTGTTCGAGTTTGTTGCCAGTAAAGACAACTTTGTCTAAGTTGAGGATGCGTACCGAGATTTCTGGATCCACGGAAGGATTATAGGTAACGAGATGCTTGCCGCGGAGCAATGTTGCGATACGCGTAGCAGCGCGACCAATAGATTGGCCTGCCATGTCGATCTCAACGATGTTTTTAGGTGTGGCAGTCATATTATGCAACAAATTCAATGCGAACCATCGGTGAACCATCAGAGGGACGCTGGCTAAGCGGAACGAGACGTGTGTATCCACCTGGGCGAGATGCGAAGCGTACCGAGATATCCTTCACGAGCTTCTCCGATGCCTTCTTACCAACGCGAGTCATAAGCTCACGACGTGCGGCCACAGTACCCTTTTTCCCCAAGGTGACCAGCTTTGCCACCGTTGACGTGAGCGTCTTTGCGCGAGCGGTGGTTGTGGCAATGTAACCATGCTCGATCAGTGCAGTCGCAAGAGAGCGCAATAAGGCAGCGCGTTGATTACGTTCCCGTCCAAATTTTCGTAGGTTGCCTCGTTTCATGTGCAATAATTATGCTTCCTTTTCCTTCTTTTTGCTGCTCTTTACGACTGGAGCGTCTTGGGATACTACATCAGGGACCTCAATCTTGGCAAGGGAAGTGAAGTGATCCGCAAGAATTTCAGAAGCATTGCGGAGCGCCGCTTCTGGAGTAAGGGTGCCATCGGTGACGATTTCCATGGTTACCTTGTTAAAGTCGATACGATCGCCAACGCGAATGTCATCGATGCGGAAGTTCACCAATTTCACTGGCGAGAAGATAGCATCAACGGCAATGACGCCAATAGGAAGCTTCTCTTTCTGGCGCTGCTCTGTAGGAACATAGCCGACACCACGCTCAACCGTGAGCTCCATGCTTACCGAAGCTTTCTTATCGGTGATAGTAAGAATTGGCTGTTCTGGGTTGATCACTTCAACATCCGCAGGAAGTTTCATGTCACCAGCAGTAACAACTTTCTCGCCCTTAGATTCAAGCACAAGAGTCACGGGACCGTCAGCAAATGAGCGCAAACGAATTTTCTTTACATTCAAAATAATCTGGATTGCGTCTTCAAGAACGTGGTCAATAGAAGAGAATTCGTGGTCAACACCCTGGATCTTAATAGAAGTAACCGCCGCACCCTGCAATGAAGAAAGCAATACGCGGCGCAATGGGTTTGCAACCGTTGCGCCATACCCTGGCATGAGAGGACCAACCTCGAAAACGCCGCGGGTGTTGCTGCGTTCGATCGTGGTGATTGTGTAAGGAGTTTGAATCATACGGGTGTGCGTCGTGGTGTTATGGTGAGCGGTCAGGAGGATTCGTGTCGGGAGCGCTCATATAACTACGCGATGCAACAGAAATTATCGTGAATAATATTCAATAATTGCCTGCAAATCATCAACTTTCAAACCACTGGCATCCATCTTCGGAATGGTGGTTACCGTTGCGGTCATTGTCTGCTTATCAAGCACCATCCATGCCGGAGCTTCATAGTTTGCAAGCCACTGCGGCATAAGACTCCCCATGAACACATTCTTCTTGCTGCCTTCGCGGATACCAAGGACGTCGCCTTGCGAGACGCGGAATGAGGGGATGTTAACTTTGCGGCCATTCACCGTAATGTGGCCGTGGCTTACGAGCTGACGTGCTTGGTCGCGAGATTGAGCGAAACCCATGCGGAAGACAGAGTTGTCTAGACGCGTTTCAAGTGCGGCGATCATTGCGTCATATGGATCTGTCTTTTCAGTAAGGGCGCGCTGGATGATGCTCTTAAACTGCTTTTCCATGAGACGATACGTCTTACGCACCTTCTGCTTCGAACGAAGCTGGAGGCCGAACTCTGAAACCTTTCCAAAGTTACCTGTTTTCCCGTGTACACCAGGTGGGTATGGACGACGCACCATCGCTGATTTCTGCGAGTGAGAACGCTCACCTTTCAAGGCAAGCTTTTCTCCTAAGCGACGCTCAATTTTCTCTCGTGGTCCAAGATATCGTGCCATAGTATGTAATGATTAGATGCGACGTGGCTTACGAGCGCGGACACCATTGTGTGCAACGGGTGTGCGATCAAGCAATGAAAGAATGTGCAGCCCACTCGATGCGATTCCGCGAATAGCAGATTCGCGAGCTGGGCCTACGCCACGAACAACGATCTTTAAGTTTGCAACGCCGTACTTCTTTGATTTTTCAAGACAGTCCTTTGCCACCAAGTTCGCAGCATACGGAGTTGATTTCTTCGTACCTTTGAATCCAAGAAGCCCAGAGGAACACCAGGACAGCACGTTTCCCTTCATGTCAGCGATAGAGATGATCGTGTTGTTATACGAAATGGAAATATTAGCGATGCCATTCAGTACTTGACGCTTCGCACCACGGCGTGCAGGAGCCGCGGCACCTGGTGTCGCGGAAACTTCAGTATCAACTTTTGTAACAATTTTCTTCTTTCCCATATGAATTAGGTCTTTTGGTTTGCATCCTTGCGGCCAGAACCCATGGTCTTACGAACGTTGCCACGTGTCGTGCGTGAGTTGCGGCGAGTGTTGCCCTTTAATGGCAGGCGGCGAGCCAAACGGCTTCCATGAAGAGTGCCGATATCTTTATATCGCTTAATGTTCTGTCCGATTTCTTTACGAAGATCGCCTTCGAGTTTATGGTCACGCTCAAGAATCTTCTGAATACGGTTGAGTTCATCAGCGCTCAATTCTTGCGCACGCTTGTCGCCATCAACCTTTGCCTCAACGAGAACCTTCTTACTTGTTGCCAAACCTACGCCATATAAATACTGAAGGGCGTAGAGCACTTTCTTATTATCAGGAATTTGGACACCAAAAATACGAGGCATAATCTTAACCTTGACGCTGTTTATGCTTTGGATTCGAGCAAATGCAATAGATGCGCTTCTTGCGGCGCACAAGCTTACACTTATTACACATAGGGCGGACAGAAGCTCGTACCTTCATAACAATCGTTTAAATATAGTAATGATTAATTCCGATACACAATCCGGCCACGGGAACCGTCTAGAGCCAGCTCCACAGCTACGGTGTCTCCCAGCATAACCTTGATACGATGGAGGCGCATCTTCCCCGCGAGATATGCGAGTATAATGCGGCCGTCGGGCAACTGAACGCGAAAGTTCGTGTCAGGCAATGCCTCAACTACCATACCGGTTATTTTTTGCTTCTGGTCAGCCACTCGTGAAAAGGAGCCGCATCCGTACATACAAACGGCGCGAGCTTGCATATGGTAGCAAAGCCGCGCTCCGCTGTCAACGACTATTCATTTGCGGGGCTCGGTTGAGGAGTTGCGTAGATCAGTTCGACTGAAATGTTGTTCGTGTCGTCCGGAGCCTTCGTCGCCCAGCGAGGCGAGAGCGTCACGCGGGCAGAGCTAATCTGTGCCTCCTGCGATCTGATAAAGCTTTCCAGTTGTCCTCGTGTTTTACCTCGTACACCGTCACGAATAGCATCTGCGGAAACTGCAGCAAATGCGGTTCCCCCAACTTGTACCGTACCTCGCAGTGTTCCTGCCTTTTCATCAAATATAGGACTTGTTACAGAATACGTTAGATATTCAGGCAAGATAGAAACGGGATGTCGCTTCTCAAGGGATTCTTTAATAAATGCGTGCATGTCTTCTTCACGAAAACCAACAGTGGTGATTGTTTGCTTCGCACTCGCCGTGAAGGTATCTACGGGTTCGTCTTGCTGTGCTGATGTAGTGATCTGTACTTCTGAAACTTTACTTGCACCGTCTACAATGACGGCACGCGTGCGTGCGTCGGTAAGTGCATCGGCGATAAGCTGTTTGAGGTCATTTTCAACTGCAGCACGAGCTTTTACGATATCAGCTTCGGTAACCACCTTCGCTTTACCTTGAATGCCTCCTGCCATCGGAGCAGATGACGTTGCTGTAAACTTCGCATACCGTTCAGCGTCATTACGTTCTTTAAATGCTGAAAATACAAAAGACGTTGGAGCTATATTGTAGGTAGCGCCAGGCTTATCGGCGATGACCTCTACAGTAGCTTTTCCGGGTTCAGAACCACGTATGCCGGGCACGGTAATAGTGCGAAGGGTGCGGAACATGAGGCCTTCTTTTGTTTCAAGACGCGTCGTTGCGATAAACGTCTGTGGCGTTGCGCTAAACGCGTTCATAATAGTGACGGTGCCACGAGCCTTTTGAGCGACGTCGCGCTCACCGGTTGCGGCAAAGGTTTGTGATGCCGTTTTTTCAATGGTAATAAACTGCCCTGGCATAACCCCCGTAGCTATGTTCGCCTCTTTTACGTTGCGATCAGCGAGTACAGGCAAGCTTGCCTCAAGTTTTGATGGGGCCGGAAAAATAGCAAGGTGCGCTGACTGCGGCGTAAATAGATAAATAGCAAGCGCTGATATTGCTAAAACAGTAAGACCAATGCCAATCTTTCCAATGGTAGAAATACCTTCGCCACGAGGTGTCACCACGCGTGGTTGCGTAGATCCCTTACGGAAAAGGCGCGAGAACCAAGATCCACGCTTTGCTGAAGAAGCCACCGGAGGACCCCAGATACCACCCTCCTTGCTTGGCTCACCCCATACTGTAGCGAGGTCTTCAACGCGAGTCTCTCTCTGCAGCGGCACCGTGGAGCGCTTTCCCTGTGTGCCGCGTACTGGCACGGCTCGTCCACGACCGATCGCCGAAGGGACGGCACTATCAAGGCGTCGGCCAGAAGCGGCAAGCGTTGCGTGCGGCATGCTACCAGAAACAGCAACTTCTTCCGCCTCTAAATCCTCTAATTCTTCCGGAGATGGCTCAAGATCGTCTTCAAGAACATCTTTATCTACGTCATCAGTATCTACATCATCTCCCTCTTCGACTTTTGTACCGTCGGCGTCAAGTTCTTCTTCATGAAAACCTTCGTCGTCCTTCTGACGCTTCGTGCCCGGCTCTTGATCATCATAAAAACCATCTCCGTCCTTATCAATTCCTCGATACGGCGCATGGTCGGGGATTTCACTGTCATCTTCATCTGGCTCACCCATAACTTCATCCGATGGAAGCACGACATCATTTCTTCCGGATACCGCCAACTGCGCTGCTGGCTTCTTCCGGGCGCCGCCTTTTGGTGTATTGAGCACTACTTCAAACGCATGATCACGAGCAAGCGCCGCAACATCCGAGTTGGGCGTCATAAAGGTGATGCGCTTTTCATTTGCGAGCGCCTCACTGGCAAGTGTTGCAAAGTCTTCTATTTGAGAAAACGCCTTGGAGCGTTTTGGGAGAATAAAAACAACCTCCGAGGCGGGCGTCCCTTGCACAATGCCAAGAAGCTCGTCGAAGGTATCGTCCTTGAGGACGTGTATGATTTTAGTACCTGCCATCGCATAAAAGTATAGCACAGAGCCCCTAGAATACGTGTGGAATAGTGGGTAAAGTGGGCCTTGCTTTTTATTCCGTCCTGTGCTATAATGAGCTCTGGTGATTTTGTGGTATAATCCGCTTGGAGGCCAGCCAATGCTCTTTCTCGCCTGCTCGTTCGCCGCCCTGTGCGGCATTCTCAAGATCTTGGACCGGATGTACCCGGTGCAGGATCAGCCCACCCCCGACAAGAAGTAGTCGGGGGCCGTTCTTTTTTATACGCCAAAGCGCATCGTGCAGTAGGTGCACTCACGGTCGTCACATTTTTTATCCCAGAAAGAAAGTGCCAGCACTTCAGAAATCACTTTTTTAATAGCTTCTTTGGTTTCGGCAACGGGGAGTTCATTAAGAGTGAAAGATTCTCCGCGGTATTTTTCACGTGTGTCTGGCTGTATGTATTCAATTTGACCCGATGTCATCTGTAGTGCGCCACCCTGGTAGCCTTGAAGGAGAATGGAATAAAATGCGAGCTGACGCGCCTCATCACCCGTCGCGTCTTTTGTTTTCCCTAACAGCGCGTTGCGCGTTTTAAACGCTCCTGTTTTGTAATCTAAAACGTGCGCTTCTGTTGGTGACAGCTTTTCAAGTTTGTCGAGTGCGCCGTGAAGCACAATGCCTTCATGCGCCGGTACATCTGAAATACGCAATTCATACAGCGCATCGCGGCGCCACAGTGATGCGCGCTCTGTAAGATATCCATCAACCATTTCTAATCCACGTTCTTCAAGGCGCTTGCGGTCACGCATTGTAAGGGGTTCGTGCTCGAGTGCTTTTATAAATGTGGCCCGTGCGATAGTAGGCACATGCTCCCCTGTGTGTGTAAACGCTTCTCCGTATGCGCGCAGTGCCGCATGAATCGCAGTACCAAGCTGTGCGTGTGCATGAGGTGCCTCTGGCATGCGCACTAAGTTCCTGAAGAAAAACTTCCACGGACACGAGAGGTAGTTGTTCAACGCCGTCACTGAAAGCCCTGATGTGAGAAAAAGATCTTTCACGTACGCGTGCACGTCTGCCGGTGGTTGTGGTACTGCCGCCTGCGTAGCGTAGGTCGTAAGATATGCCGCTTCAAATGCGTCTACCGGGAATGTCTCTAGGTGAGCTGGATGTAATTCTGTGATAAACCGAGAAGGCAGTCGTTCCCTATCTTCGAGATCGCGTACCGAGTAGGTAATATAGGCGACATCTTGTGCGCGCGTGAGCGCTACATAAAATACATTGCGTTCGTCGCTTTCAGGGTCTTGAGATACTGCGTCGGTAATGCGATACACCTTTTCGGGAAGCGTGAGGAGCTCGCGGCGCTGCTTGCCTCCCCACGTGCCATCAACGGCGTGGGCTATGATAACCACCTTAAACTCGAGCCCTTTTGCACGATGTGCGGTCATAACACGTACATACCCCACGGGGAGCGCGTGGACAGGGAGTGCGAGCGCGCCGTGATCATGTGCGCGAACAAGCGCATGCCATACTGCATCGAGAGGAATATCCGGAGAACGCGCCACGACACCGCGCACCGCAGCGTAGAGCGTGCGGAGTGCACGCATGTCGGTCATATCCTCGGGAGAATCAAAGAGATCAATAAGAGGAATGAGAAGATCGAGGAGCGCAAGTGGGCCGTGCTGTCTGCCATGCTCGTGTGCTTTTATGATGTGTGCGGCAAGTTCTAGAAAAAGCTTTGGGTGCACAATGCCCACATCACGAAGCGCTGATTCAGAACGGATAAGATTCCACGCATCTTGTCCGGAGCGGAGCGAGCGTAGGAAGCGGAACACATCGATAACATCGCACTTCCCCGCGCCAGCTTGAAGCGCTTCTGCAAGTGCATACTGATCGCCCGCGTTACAGGCGGTACGAAAGAGCAGTAGGAGTGACCGCATGCGAGGATGACGAAACAGTGATTGGTTCGCCGTGTGGGCGGCACGAATGCCCGCGCGGCCAAGTGCGCGCACAATGGGTTCTGCGTGCGCGTTGTCTCGAACCAGTATCGCGATCTCTTCGGAAGCGACTCCATCGGCAATATGTGATTGCACAATGCGCGCAATACCAAAAAGCTCTACATCGGTGTGAGAAAAAACCCCAAGACGTACTGGAATACCCGCAAGCGCTCGGTGCGCATGGAGAGGCTCACTCTGTGGCGCAAGGCCATGAGCCGCATCGAGTACGTGTTGCGTTGAGCGATAGTTGGTATCGAGTGTCACCACACGCATTTTTTTAAATGCTCGCTGAAGCGCGTGAAAGTTTTCATGCGACGCTCCCTGAAAACGGTAGATGGCCTGCTTCGTGTCGCCAACAACAAAAATATTCGGACTCGCGTCGTCGTGAATAATTGCATCTACTAGCCCATGCTGTGCGGCGTTTGTATCCTGGTGCTCATCAATGAGAATGTGTTGGTAGCGCTCGCGCACATCAGCGGCGATTTCACTGTCGTGCATCATCGCATCGCGCGCGCGAATAATCATATCGTCAAAGTCATACCAGCGGCGTGCGGCACACGCATCCATATATGCTCCATAGAGCTTTACGAGCTCCGCGCGTCGCGCGTACATGCGATCTGATGTTTCTTTTTCATCATCTCCGGGAACATCCTCTCGAACAATCTGCGTAAACACTTCTGGTGATACGCCCTCGCGCTTTAATTCACTGATAGCACGGACACAATGCTGGATATAATATTCAGGATCACCACTCGGACGGAGCGCTTCATATTCTCCGGTTTGTAAAAGTTCGGAAAGGAGATCAACGCCTTCCACATCGGTCATTGCGCGGCCACCAATCACATCAGGGAATGCATCTGCATGCGCTTGAATAATATTGTGGGCAAAGCCATGAAACGTCGTGATGGAAACGCGATATGCATCTGGCCCAATGAGATCCGCAAGGCGTTTGCGCATCGCAAGAGCGCCAGATTCTGTGAACGTGAGCGCGAGAATCGCTTCTGGTGGGTAGTCTGTTTTTGCAAGGATCGTTGCAATACGCAACGTGAGCATCTGGGTCTTCCCAGTGCCCGGCCCTGCGATTACCATCACTGGCCCTTCAAGTGCAGAAACCGCTTCTCGCTGGCGGTCATTGAGCGCGGCAAAGGCTTTTTCATAGCTCGCCTCTGTATTTTTTCGAGTAGCACGGGCTTGCATACCTTATTAGTACCACGAAGTGTCCACTCTGAATATTTTGACTAAAATCGTAAAAGGGTAGATAATATGTAAAGGAGGCGTACCTATGACGAAATGTCGGCCCTTGAAGCCCGTCACCCAGCAGATCCGCGTCTTGAGACGCCGCGGCGAAGCGATTCCCGCGCCCGTTTTCACTGAGGATCTCGAAGCCACGCAGATCGATGCGGCCATTCTCGCGATCTTTCTGCAGGAATCGGGCGCCCCCGTGCCGGACCTCTACCCCACGTGCGGTTGCCTGCCGTCGTCGTGCGCCCTGGAAGAAGTCAGCGGCGTGCGCCAGCAGCGACTCGCCGATCCGCGCAGGGCACGAAAGTTCGTGCTCTTGGGCGACAACTAGTCCCTCCCCTCCCCGCCACAACGCACCGTGGCGGGGATATTTCTATTATGAGATGTGTGCGAGTGCACCAGCAGTGATAGCGCGTACATCTGCAACCGTCTTTGCTTCCATATAGCGCGTGCGCACTTCTTTCGCACCATCCCATCCCGAAATATAAATCTTAAAAAAACGTTTCAGCGTATCAAAATTCCTGCCTCGTGAACCCCACACCTCTTCAAACGCATCGGCGTGTTGTTGAAGAAGGGTAATGCGTTCGCGTGGTGCTCGTTGACGATCTGCATCGGGTGCGAAAAGCCACGGGTTATGAAAAATGCCACGCCCCACCATGAGCCCATGGACACCACTTTCTTGCGCACGCGCTTCGCCTTCTGCACGAGACATCACGTCTCCGTTGCCAACAATGAGCGTTCCATACTCTTTCGCCATGGCAACAACGTTTGTAATGAGATCCCAGTGCGCAGGAACTTGTGATAATTCTTTTGCAGTACGTCCGTGAATAATAAGCGCAGGAATGCGCTCTTCAAGGAGTGAGCGGATCCATCCTTCCAGATCAATCTGTGAAAAACCTAAGCGTGTCTTTACAGAAACGGGAAGATCTCCAGCGCCTTCTTTTGCTGCGGCAATAATTGCCCGTGCGCGAGCTGGATCTTTACACAAACCAATACCAGCGCCTTGCTTCACCACCTTACGATCAGGGCACCCCATATTGATATCTACGCCGGCAAAGCCAAGCTCACGAGCAAGTTTCGCCGCTTGAAACATCTGTTCCGGATCTGCTCCAAAAAACTGGGCTACAATTGGTTGCTCATTGGGCTCAAAATGAAGTAACAGAAGAAGCTTCTCGCGGCCACGCGACGCAAGCCCCGCCGCTGCAACAAATTCCGTGTACCACACATCTGGGCGGCCGCATGACGCAATGGTGCGTCGAAACGGCAGATCGGTAACATCTGCCATGGGCGCGAGCACAAAAAATGGTTGTGGTAACTCTTTCCAGAATCCGTAGTTCATCTCCTAGCGATATATTACACTACTACTCTATTTTACACATAGCCCCACGCCCTCGGCTCTACCCTCTCGCAGCCCGAACGGTAAGAATTGCTCTCTAGTATAAGGTGAGGGCGAGTAGGAGCGCGAGCATTCGCAGGATGCTCGACGCGTGGTAGGGAGAGGGTGTGGGGCTCTGTGGTGGTACTTTGGATAGTGTTTTTCATAAAAAATACCTGCAAAAAAACGATGGCCGCTGGTGTTAGCAGCGGCCATACGACAGAGTTAAAAGGCTAGCGAAGCGAGTAGAGAGTCCCGATGACCAGGCCAGCCAGCCAGGCGGTGCCCCAGAGGAGCAACACGAATCGCTGTTCCATGTTCATGACGTCCAGCATGGAAGCCCCGCCACTCGTATCGAGCGCCTCCCCACCTTCTCCATCTGTGATGGGCTGTGCAACTCGAACCTTCACGACGATCGCCGCTAAGACAGAAAGCGCCAGGAACGCGACTCCGATCACTGGATGCGACCCGCCGATCAGGAGACCGACAGCGAACAACGCGAAAGCAGCGATGCTCCACACGACCCACTCGAACATGCCCACCTCCTTAGCGCCGTACTCTACAGGAAAGAGGGATCTTAGTCTACTAGCGTAGCCCGAATACGACGAACGCCCGCAGAGACCGCCTCTTCTTTTGCTATTTTGATGCCTTTTATCTCACTTGTGCGTTGCACATGCGGACCACCACAAAATTCTTTTGAGAACCAGCCTGCCCCGTCCAAAGCGGCCGGGGTGTCCCCTTCTCCTACTGTGTACACATCCACCTGTGCTGGATATTTCATTTTGAAAAAGTGAAGCGCGCCAGTTTTTTCCGCGTCTTCACGTGATAGGGTCACCTTAGAAACGGGAAGATCGTCGGCGATAGCCTTGTTTACCAGCGACTCTACTTCTCGGATTTCTTCATCGGTCATCTTGCGCGGGAATGAGAAATCAAAACGGGTACGTTCAACGGTGATATCAGAGCCTGCTTGGTGCACATCCGAGCCAAGCACTTTACGAAGCGCCGCCTGAAGTAAGTGTGTTGCAGTATGCAGGCGCACGACAATGCCAAGCTCGCGTTCGTCAGCGGCTTTTAGTTCGCCGGTATCTAACAAAAGTCCATGGCCACCAAATTTCTTTTCCGCACCAGCGCGTGATTTTTCTTGGTGTGCTTTGAATTGCGCGTCAAATGCTTCACGAGTGAGCTGTGCGGCACTCTCACCGGCAGCTTCTTTCATGACTTCATACGGAAGCCCGAAACTTTCATAGAGTTTAAAGGCCGCTTCAGGAGTGAGCTCGACAATTTTTTCCAGCTCACGGAGCCCTTGTGCAAGCGTTCGCAAAAACTTTTCTCGCTCTTGCATACATACTTCAAGAATTTCCACTTCCTGCATTCGCGGATAGAGTGAGGCGTATTGTTGAATCACCGCGCGAATAATTTCAAGCACCTGCACGTCGTCGCGCTGTAACTGATGCTCGCGTGCGATCATGCGGCGCAAGAGACGGCGCAACACGTAGCCTTGATCTTTATTTGAAGGGCGCACGCCATCCATGATGAGGAATGCGCTGGTGCGTGCGTGGTCAGCGAGCACGCGGCGAATTCGCTCATCAATATCTTGCGGAATCTTCGCCATGATTGACGTGAAAAGATCGGTCTCAAAGACCGTTGGTACTTTTTGGCTTACGAGTGCGAGGCGCTCTAATCCCATGCCCGTATCAATACCGGGCGTAGAGAGCAGATCAAGCGTTCTATCTTTCTTTTGGAAATATTGGTTGAAAACGACGTTCCAAATCTCAATGCCACCAACGTAGATTTCGGTGGTTGGTCCGCACGGCCCCTCATCGCCTGTTGGACCCCAAAAATTATCAGCGCGGCCACATTCACGAATTTCAATAGACGGATCTAGTGATTTCCAGATATCGGCGCTCTCGGTATCACGAGGCACACCGGGCTCGCCAGCGAATACCGAAACGTAATCTATAGCAAGGCCCATTTCTTTTGTGACGAACTCATGCGCCCACGCGATCGCCTCTTTTTTGAAATAGCCACCAAAAGAGAAGTTGCCGAGCATTTCAAAGAATGTGAGGTGCCGCTCGTCACCAACTTCATCAATATCGGATGTGCGCACACACGTTTGTACCGATGCAGTGTTCAGTGATTGAAAATCTTTCTGCGCATCCGCTTCGCCCGTGTAATAGGGTTTAAACTGCTGCATGCCCGCCGTCGTAAACAGAACGGAAGGATCATTCGGCAATAAAGAAGACGAGGGAACGGGGGTATGCCCACGTTCCTGGAAGAATGAAAGGAATCGTGCTCGAATATCTAATTGCTGCATAGTGAGACCATCCTATTGCAAAAAGAGCAATTTTTCAATATACTGTGGCTTCACCAAGGAGGCTATTGATGAGTCTGTTTGAGGAGAACACCGGTACGGAACGGATCCGACCGGATGACTTGGGACCCGAGATTCAGGCGGCGATAGTCGCCAGTAGCGTGGTCCAAGCGGGCTCTGATGAGGCGCCCAACACCGAGGGCACCTGCCGAGATTGCAGAGAGCCTATCGAGGAGAGACGGCTTCGGGTGCTTCCGACAGCGAAACGCTGCGTCGGATGCGCCAAAGAACACGAGATGAAGATGCACTCCGTGAACCCTCGCAGCCATCGCACGAAGCGGCCGTACGTTCCGCGCTTCGCGCGAGGCTAAGACAACATCCCCCAACACAAGCGGACGACCCCATAGTCGTCCGCTCTTACTTTTTATGGGGTGAACGACGGGGCTCGAACCCGCAACCCCCAGGACCACAACCTGGAGCTCTACCAATTGAGCTACGTCCACCATATGATGTGTACCGCGGGCACTATAGCATGAAAAATTGCCCTCGTCGAGAAAGAACAAAGGGGGCGTTTGCCCCCTTTCCGGATGTTAGGTTCTCGACTCACAGACGCACTGCTGCGCTTGGAATTGTTGCAGGCGTCGCATTCCCAGCGTCGTGACACGCAGGCCGCACGGGATTGTGCGCGACAACATGGGCGTGCCGTGACGACGCACGCACGAAGCCCAACCTCCGCTCACGCACACCCACCCTCTCGTTCGAGCATACTGGATGCCCGAACCGAAGAGTGAGATAGCTTCTTTTGTGAGAACGAGAACGCCTCCTTTTGCTTCTTGTGCACGAAATAGGACCTCGTGTCCCAGCGCGCACGCACAACGATCTAATGCCGTCATGCCGCCTCCTGTGCAAGAGGGTATATCACATTCTGGAGCAGTTTGTCACGCCCTACGGCTGGAGTACGCTTTCGGTCTGGCCAAAAGCAGAGAAGGCGGTACGCTTCACTGACGGAAATTGAGTGAGTGTTTTTTCTAACTGCGCGCGTCGTGCAGTAACCGCACACGAACCGCCACTCATGTCGTTACTAAAATCAACCGATGCAGTGCCATTGCTAATCGCAATGCGATTCACGCCAACGTGTTCTGGTAATGCAGATGAAAAGCCTTGGGTAGTTTCGTTGGAGCGTACGCCAGAAAGGAGTTCGTTTAATGCGAGGTAGGCAACTTCGCTTGTCTTGAAAACGGTGCGACTAACAGGAAAGACGGGTTCACAAGAAAGCATTTGTGGATCTGACACTTTTTGTTTCTGTTCGTTCTGGAAAAACACTTGGAACGTTGTTGTGGTCGTGTCTTTCACGCGCACCGGTACAGAAACAAGATTTACGATAGATCCGTCTTTTGCAGAGTATTCAAACACCTGTACGGTCAGGTCTGCTGGAGCGCCAGAAGGAATAGGAATCTTTACTGCGAAATCTCCGAAATATCCAGTATCTGGAGCGTCTGCAGTGCCGAAATACTCAAAGAGCACTTCGTTGTTCGCTCCGAGAAGCCGATAGTTAAACGTGTTTTCAAACACGCGCGCGCGGCCAGTCACTGTGATAGGGTTGCCTACGAGATCTCCAGCACGTGGAGAAGTAACCACAATATTCGGTTCTGGCGTAGGAGAAAGCGACGCTTCAGGAGCAGAAGCACGGTCGCGGGCCATAAACAGCACGCTCGCAATCACTAAAAGCGCAATAACAATGGCAGAAATACGCATATTCATACACCCATGGTACTCCTCCCTAGAAAGAGCGCAAGCTGGCAAAATAAGGGCAATCTATGCTACAATGCGGTTCGAATCCGCCTGTAGCTCAATGGATTAGAGCAGCTCCGTTCTAAGGAGTTGGTTGGGGGTTCGAGTCCCTCCGGGCGGACTGATTAGTAGCTCGTCGAGGATATTAACAATCGGGCTGGCGTATGCCGGTAGTACACGTGCTTTGGGAGCACGCAGACTGGGTTCGACTCCCAGCAGCCCGACTTATTCAATAAAACAAAGCACCGTTTGGTGCTTTGTTTTATTGCTATTATGTGGTGCTGCTGGGAGTCGAAGGACGGAGCGTTGTGGCGAATAGCGATGAGCCACCGCGAGTCCTGGTCAATATCGCGTGACGAGCGACGGCGAGGCATGACGATATTGAGACTCCCAGCAGCTTCACTTATTAACGCACAGCCCCTTCTTGCATTTTACAATGTGAAGAGTACGGTATTTTTAGTTCCTTTTTTGGAGGACTAAAAGAAATGAGACTTGAAACGTGGGAACGAACGTGGCAGCACGCAAGAGCCATGCAGGCCCTAGATCTCTGCTCCCGAACGCACCCGGATGCCACCGAGCGACCTTGTTCGATCTGCAGAAGCGAGTGCAACGCGCAGAACCGCTCCACGACCCCGACCGCCTCCACCTCGATGGAACGACTCGGATTCATACCACGAGAGTTCTGCGGCCCCGAGACCCAGTGACCTTCCATTCTTCCCCACCCACGCCACGACTCATCTCGTGGCGTATCCTTTTTGTGCACACTCTCTCCATGAATAAGTGATATACTTTTATGCATATGCGAACAGATCAATACCGTTTTCTCTTCTGGCTTCTCATGGGATTGTTTGTAGTTGCGACTCTTGTCTTACGACCATTTTTTGGATCACTCGTACTCGCAGGAGCTATCGCCGTTGCCCTCGCACCTATTACTGCATGGATACACCGCGTCGTTCCTATCCGTGGCTTTGCCGCACTCTTAAATGTGCTTGGAGTAGTTGTGCTTATTCTTGCACCGCTTCTCACGCTTGGAGCGCTTGCACTCGAACAGGCAACGGGACTTTATCTCACCCTCGCAACACAGACTGACGACATCCCTCGCATTACGCTTGCGCTACAAAATACGATCGGAACGCTTCTACCAGATGCATTCGCTTTTACCGATGTAGATCTCACAGCATGGGCAACAACCGTTGTCCGATGGGCGGTAACGCACATTGGTGTATTGCTTTCGAGCCTTTTGCAAGGCGTTGCAACATTCGTGCTCATGTTGCTTGTGCTCTATTACTTCTTTAAAGATGGGCAGGAACTGCGCACGTTCATCGTTCACCACAGTCCCCTTGCAGATACATACGACGAGCGCGTACTGCGTCGCGTAGGCGTTGCCATCAACGCAGTCATGCGCGGCTCGCTCCTTATTGCACTCATACAAGGCGCAATCACCGGCATTGGCTTCTTTATTTTTGGTGTTCCAAATCCTGCGCTCTGGGGTAGCGTCGCTGCGATAGCCGCATTAGTACCCACGTTTGGCACGACACTCGTGAATGTTCCCGCCATCGCCTTTCTCGTCATCACCGGCGAAACCAGCGCAGCATTCGGGCTCGCACTCTGGGCCGCAATAGCCGTTGGTGCAATTGATAATCTCCTTGGTCCAAAACTCGTAGGGCAAAGCGCACACCTACACCCGCTCATCGTGCTGTTGAGCGTCTTAGGTGGTGTGAGCTTCTTTGGCCCGATTGGTATTCTCCTTGGTCCCCTCACATTTAGTACACTCTTTGCGGTGTGGGACATCTACATGGAAACGCGAGAGGGTGGCACCGTAGAATCGGCCTAGCGTATTCCATGCTTCATTGCTATACTTTTCCCGTTAGCGAGGTTTATGTAAGCACGCATGCGGGATTAGTACAGTGGTCGTACGATTGCTTCCCAAGCAATAGACACGGGTTCGATTCCCGTATCCCGCTCATATATAGAAATATGCCTTTTGGCATGTTTCTATATTGCGGACGGATAAGGGAGGGAATCGAACGGCCGGAACGATGTGACGCCAGCTGGCGTCACCGTGAGGCCGGGCCCTGAGGCGTATGTCTGCGACGGCAGACATACGACCGAAGGCGATTCCCGTATCCCGCAGGGGGCATGTATTTGTATTGCCGACGAATGGATCAAGGGAATCGAACTATACAAACCAACATTTCTGTGGCATCATACAATTCTTGTTCATTGATAAGGGGTGCATTCAGCATCCCGGGGAGGCAAACAGATGTTCATGGTTCTCGGACTCGCAATCAAGAACCAACCGATGCGCGTCTGCATGGATGTGGAGTGCAGAGGTTGCAAGCGCGCCGCGAAAAGACACGCTTACCTTTCGGACAAGATGTGGTGTGATCACTGCGGCGTTCTCGCCCAGAGTGCGGAAGAGGTCCAGCGCCACTTCCAGCCCCGCATCAGCAGCAACTAGCCCTTCCCGGCGTGGGCGCTTTTAGCCCACGCCACCCCTTATCAGTGAACAAAATCAAAACGCCCCGATTGGGGCGTTTTGATTAGAGCTCTCGAGAACTCTCTTACTGAACTGCTTCTTTGAGGACCTTAGCTGGCGTGAAGCGCATCTTCTTCGATGCCTTGATCTGGATTGTTTCGCCAGTGCGAGGGTTGCGTCCTTCGCGTGCCTTACGGTCAGCAACCTTAAAAATGCCGAAACCGCTCAAGTTTATTTTGTCACCCTTGCGGAGATGGCTGGTCAATAACTCGATAAACGATTCGAGCCACATGACGCCGTCTTTCTTCGAGACGCCCATCTTTTCTGCGAGCATCTGTGCTACTTGGTTCTTTTTGATTGTAGTGATTGTATTCATCATCGCACCCCCTTTCCATGTGCAAGAATCGATCGCACGCTGGCATGAATGCCTGCTTACGTCGGCTCATTGCTTGTTCTTGGCTATTTTCAAGGGTTTTCTTAGAAAAAGCAAGGGTTGTGTGGATAGTGCTTCCTAACGCGCGTACTCAATAGCACGCGTTTCACGGATAACCGTGACCTTAATTTCTCCTGGGTATTTCACCTCTTGCTCCACTTTTTTGGCAATATCCCTTGCTAAAAAGACTGCGGCGCTATCTGAAATTTCACGAGGATGTACAAACATGCGCAATTCACGTCCTGCCTGTACCGCATAGGCTTTCTCAACGCCCTGGAAGGTCATGGCAACGCGTTCTAGGTCTTCCATGCGCTTGATATACGCTTCTGCGGTATCACGCCGCGCTCCGGGGCGTGCCGCTGAAATAGCATCAGCGGCCTGTACAATACGAGACTCTAGTGTGACATACGGATATTCCTCATGGTGTGACTCCATGGCATGAATGACCTTTTGGTCGATATTAAACTTTTGCAGGATCTTTCTTCCGATATCTACGTGCGTACCCGGCACTTCGTGGTCAACTGCTTTACCGATATCATGGAGAAGTGCCCCGCGCTTTGCCACCAGCGCGTCAGCGCCAAGCTCTGCGGCAAGCATCCCTGCAATGTGTGCCATCTCAATGGAATGCAACAAGACGTTTTGTCCAAAACTCGTACGCAATGCGAGGCGACCTAATAACGCAACCAGTTTAGGGTCCATCATGCCAACGCCGGTTTCAAGAATTGCCGCTTGTCCCGCTTCTTTTATTTTTTCATGAACCTCATCGCGAGCGAGCTTCACTGATTCCTCAATGCGGACTGGATTAATGCGCCCGTCTACAATGAGCTTCTCTAGGGCAATGCGTGCCACTTGGCGACGATATGGATCAAAGCCAGAGATCACTACTGTTTGCGGCGTATCATCTACGATGAGATCAACGCCAGCAACACGTTCGAATGTTTTTATATTGCGCCCTTCTTTTCCAATGAGCTTGCCTTTCACTTCATCGGAAGGAAGCTGGAGCGTCGTGGTGGTGAGCTCGGCGATATGCGATTTCGCGTAGCGCTGAATAGTACTTGTAAGGATGTGTTGCGCCTTCTTCTCAAGCGTTTCTCGTGAGCGCTGTTCCAGCGCGTGCATACGCATGACCACATCTTCATCAGCCTGCTCTTGCACACGCTCTAAGAGCATCGCACGCGCATCTGCGACGCTTATACTACTTACACGTTCAAGCGCACTCACATACGTACGACGCTCTTGTGCGAGCGCATCTCGCTCGTTGCGTAAGGCGTCGCGAAGAATTTCCGCTTCTTGCGCCGCTGTTGCCGCTTCCCGTTCCTGCGCAGAAATAGAAGCCTCAAGATGTGCAATGCGTAAACGACGCTCTTGATCATCGCGCTTCGTTTCTTCGAGAACAACAATAGATTCCTGTTGAGCGCGAAGCACCAGTTCATGTGCGCGTTGCTCCGCGCGCGCAACGATCTCTTGCGCACGGCTTTCTGCTTGTAGGGTGCGTCGTGACGCGATAATATGGCGCGTCATATAGCCAATACCCATCCCTACAAGGATGCCGAGAATACCAATAGTGGTGAGCTGGAAGGTGATAACCATAGGGTTTGTGTCGCGAGAAGTCTATCAAAGTTCCAGAAAAGGAAAAGGCCCGCCCACGATGTCGTGTGGACGAGCCTGAAAGGACAAGGAGGGTACGCCCCTCTTTCTACCGCCTCGAGGGCGGCTTGGTCAGCAACGCCATGCGCGGCAACAGGTTAGCGGGAGTCCTGATGATCCCCCCGGTCCGACGAACCCTCTGCCGCGTGGCTTTGCGCATGTGTCCCCCTCTGACCAACGTGATGAGACTACCCCATGTAGTCCGGGAACTGCACGCGATGAATGAAAGAGCTGAAGTGCCCAGTATACACAAAAGGGCTCCAAAGGTCAAAAAAGACGTGTATACTGAAAGTGTATGCCATATCGTCCTGTTGTGCTCGCAATTTGTGATGGGTGGGGCTTTTCTCGCCAAAGTGTTGGCAATGCAATTTTTGCCGCAGGCACCACAAACTTTGATGCTATTGGCAAAACATATCCTTCAACACTCCTTCAAGCATCAGGGAAGTCTGTAGGCCTTGATTGGGGTGAGTTAGGAAATAGTGAGGTGGGTCACTTGAGCCTTGGCGCCGGACGCATTGTTTTGCAGTATTCGGCACGCATCGCAAAGGCGATCGAAACAAAATCATTTTTTGCGAATGAAACGCTCGCAAACGCGGCGGCACACGTGCAAAAAACAAGTGGCTCACTTCACCTTATTGGACTCCTTACATCTGGCACCGTGCATGCGAGCTTTCCGCTTCTCATTGCGCTCATCGATTACGCAAAGCAAAAAAATATCACCAAACTGTATCTCCACTTGTTTGGAGATGGAAAAGACTCGGGGCTGAAAGAGGCGCCGGAACTCCTTGGTAAGGTTAGAAAACAACTCATAGAGAGCGGTGTTGGCACGATCGCTACATTTGTGGGACGCAACTTTCCGATGGACCGTGACAATAACTGGGACCTCACTGCGCAGGCCTACACACTTTTCACACAAGGAGTAGGTGAAAAAACAACCGACCTTGAAGCAACGCTTCAAGGCTACTATGCGAAAGGCACAAACGATAATGCAATCCCCCCACTCGTGCTCGACGAGAAAGGTATTGTAAAGGATGGAGATGCGGTTATTCTTTTTAACTTCCGTGAAGACAGCATCCGCCAGCTCGGCCAAATGTTCGCAGAAGAACCCTTTGATCGCGCTCCCGTAAAGCGCCCGCAAAACACCTTTTGCGCACTCATGACCCCTTACTTTGATCAAGAAGGGCTTCCTATTGTCTTCCCGTCGCCAAATATTAAAAACAATCTCGCCGAATTTTTAAGCTCGCAGGGCTTGCGCCAACTCCATGTTGCGGAAACGCAGAAATATGCACACGTCACGTACTTTTTCAACGGCCTCAATAATACACCACTCCCAGGCGAAGATGATGTACTCATTGAATCTTATAAAAAAGCAACGGAACATCCAGAAATGCGCGCCAAGGAGATTACCGACACCGTGGTCGACGCTTTAAAAACAGATGAATACGATTTCATCGTTCTCAACTTTGCAAATGCGGATATCTTAGCGCACTCGGGAGATCTCGCAGGAGCCACGAAAGGAGCAAAACACATAGATGACGGTATTGGTCGCATTCGTGATGCGGTACTCGCACGTGATGGCATTATGATGATCACTTCAGATCACGGAAATGCAGAATCGCTTGTATATAAAAACACTGGCGACATTGAGACAAAACACAACGCAAACCCAGTGCCGTTCTATCTCATTGCAAAGGAATATGCCGGCGAGCGCACTATAGATCACTTAAGCGAGACAAAAGGAGATTCTATGGGAGTACTTGGGGACGTTGCCCCAACGATCGTGGCTCTCATGGGCCTCCAGAAGCCCCCAGAGATGACGGGAGACAACTTATTGGCTCGTATCTTCTAACGATAGACTGCAGCGATTATACCGCCACCGAGCACACGGTCGCCATCATAGAACACCGCTGATTGCCCTACCGCGACACCTCGCTGCGCCTCGGCAAATATACATTCCCCATCTTGAGAAAGCGTGCAGTGTGTTACGGGCGCTCGATAGCGAATGCGGACGTCGCATAAAAGCGGCATTTTTTGTTCTTGTCCGATCCAATGCATGTTGACAATGCGAATACGCGAAACATATAGGTTTGCTTTTAAACCGACGGTTAGCGTGTTTGCTGTTATATCTTTCGCAACGACATATAAAGGGGCTTCTTTGCCACCAAGCGCGAGTCCGTGACGCTGGCCGATCGTGTAGAGCTGCGCACCATCATGTGTGCCAATGCGAGCACCGTCTTCGTTTACAATGGGGCCGGGAGTCGTTGCGATATGTCGCTGAAGAAAATCGTGCATATCAAAGGCACCAATAAAACACACTCCCTGACTGTCTTTTTTATCATGCGTTATAAGCCCAAGGCGCTGCGCCTGGGCGCGCACCTGCGGCTTCTCCATGTCACCGATAGGAAAAATAATGTGGGGCAGTTGCTCACTACGCAGTGTCCAAAGAAAATATGATTGATCTTTGTTGTGATCGACGCCGGCATAGAGTGCGAGCGCACCATCTTTTTCTGAAATACGTGCATAGTGCCCTGTCGCCACAGCATCAGCACCACGCTTCCGTGCTTGATCATAAAAAATGCCGAACTTAATTTCCTGGTTACAGAGCACATCAGGGTTTGGTGTCTCACCACGGGTATACGCATCCAACATGACGCGACCAACGCGCTCACCATATACTTCCGCAACATCCCATGTCTCAAATTGAATACCGAGGTGTGCCGCAACACGCAGCGCGTCAGCGCGATCTTGCTCCCATAAACAACGTACGCCTTCTGGCTGCCATGGCTTAAGAAAAACTCCTATCACAGCAAAGCCGCGCTCTTTCAGAAGCGCGGCGGCAACAGAGGAATCAACCCCACCCGACATGCCCACGAAGACCTTTCTTTTAAGAGGGGTATTTGATTGTTTGTGTTTATTCCAAATTCTTGCCATATTCGTTTCGTTCACCGGGCCTAAGGTGGCCCCAGCATTAAAAGTACCGGGAATGTCAGTTTTGTCCATTTCCCGTTCGTGAATCTTATTCGGCAGAGGGATGGTGGCAAAAATCTTGACGCTCTCGCCTTCGATCACCACTTCATCGATAAGTAATTTTATTATATCTTTTTTCAGCCGTTCTGTCACGACTTTCGGATCGTTAATTTTACTCAAAAACTTGTGGCAGGTTTCTTTGAACAGATCGATCTTTGCACTCACGTCATGCTGGACGTTGAGCTTCATTATAAGACCGTCACGCTCGGATATGAGTTTCTCCTCGCTTAGCTCGATGTCGGTTTTTTCTTTTCTTAATTCCGGAAGTGTCATCACTTCGGCCTTGAATGCTTCGGTGATCCGCTTCTTGGCCACTTCCAGTTTTTTAATAGCACTACTGATGTAATCCAGTCTCCCATCAATGCTCTTAGCCCGCTCTTCGTTGAGGATGGACTCGTTTCTAAAGTTATTAAACACTTCCTCCGGATTTTCCAAGATGGACTTTACCGTGTTCCAAACAATGGGTTCAATCTGGTCTGCTCGTAGATACGGGCTGTTACAGTTTTTTTGAGGAGTATTATTCATCCGGCTCTTGCAGTAGTAATAAATGACTCCGCTCTTTTCCTGATGACCGCGATACTTGAGATGGTCTTTGCCACATCTGATAAGTCCCTGCAGTAGATATGTCTGCTTGGTGCATCGCTTGGCAAACATCAGATTCTTTCGGGCCTGCAGAAGTCCTTTCTTATGCTGTTCATCGGAAACGATCCTTGGTATCTCTATGGGAAACCATTCCTCTTTTGCTCGTCTAATTTGCCTGACTTTTGGTTTACCGGTTCGAAGATTCGCCACATCGAGCTTTATGGTTTGATTTTTACAGCAGTACCACCGGCCGGTGTATGCCTCGTTAGCTAAAACGTTTCGTATGGTTACCTCACTCCACCAACCAACCGGATATTTTTTCAGTCCTTTCATCTTCCGGTTCTTTTCGGTATTTTTCAGCGCGTCATACTTGGTCGGGATTTTGAGCTCAAAAAGTTTCGCTTGAATTTGCCTGATATTGAGCTTATCCTCGGTGTACCAGTCATAAATCGTCTTTACCACTTTCGCTTCGGTCTCATCCAGTTCGTGTTTTCCAAGTGGGTAGTTGTACCGATATCCAAAGAGTGGACGGCCACCATTAAATTTCCCAGACTCAATTCTCCTTTTCATACCACGTTGGGTTCTCTCCATAATCTTGGCTCTCTCAAATTCGCTGAAGGCACTCAGGATTGTAAATAGGAGTTTATCGTTCGGTGTCGTACCAAGCTCCCCTGTCTTGAAATGGATCGTGACATTTTTCTTCTTGAGCTCCTCAAGAATGATCAGTTGGTTATAAGTGTCTCGACCGATTCGGTCGGCATCATAGACTAAAAAGTATCCGACATCATCGTGTGTTTTTAAATATTCACGGAAGGCGGTGAGAGCTGGGCGTATAAGTGTCGCTCCGCTAAAACCATCGTCTATAAACATCATAGACTCGTCCGGGACCGGTAGTTTGTGATTGATGGCATATTGCATCATCCCACCAATGCCGTGGATTTGAGTGTCGATGGTTTGATTGCTTTTTTGTTCCTCGGTCGAAACCCGAGCGTAAAGGACTGATTTCATATTTTTATGCTCATTTTCGTAGTCACTACACACCCTATACTAATCTTGCTCATCCGCTAAGCTCGAGTTGCCCACAGCTGGTTCTCCGTCTGCAAGCCATTTTTTTATTATCGCGGCCTTCGCATCGGGATATTGATTGCGTGCCAAGGCAAGTTGCATCTCATAGGGAATAAATTCCCAGCGATCACCTGGCGACATTTCAGTGAAATTCAGCTTACTGAGTTCAATTCGATCTTTTGGATGACCCTCCACGCGATCCAGTAATTCTTTAATGGCCGCCAGCTTCACATTGTCTTGTTGGCTTCCCATAAGGGCTACAAGCATTTCATTAGCGAGACGAAAATTCTGCTCGCGAACACGCACACCGGCTTTCCGGACAATGTCTACGGTTTCTTGGTGGATGAGATCCAGTTCCTGCGCGTAGAGCCGGTAGGTTTCCTGCAGTGTTCCGGATTGCTTGAACCAGTCTTTGACCGTTTGCTCGGTGAATTTGGCTTTTCTACTTTTTTCGAACCGATGATTGATATCCTCGGCAATGTTTTGGTAGGAATAGCCTTTATATTTCAGCTCGAGCGCACGCTCATGGTATTTGGTTATATGTTTCAGCTTGGCCATAAAAAGTTGTGTTAAGTAGAGTTTTTTCGACCCCTGTTCGGCATTGTCTTTGGCTTCCCAAGGACCCGGTCAAGGATGAATATGGCCGCCTCAAGTTTGACCATGTCATCTTTGCTTCGTAGTAGGGAGATTACTATTTCCGCCCCCTTAGCTGGGTTTCTTTTGAGCACATTTAGGGCGTTCTCCATTTCTTCGGTGTATTTATTCATGGCTTCATTGATTTGATTAGTTCCTCTCGACCCTCAATAAGTGCGTCGAACGATTCCTCGTCTTTTTGTTCGGCGTACGCACGCTTATCTTTGAGTTCATCGAGAGCCCTCCTTTTCTGATAAAAGTCCTCGTATGCTTTCAGATCGGGACCCACCGCCCAGCCATAATTCGGATGTTCTTTTTTCACATGGCGACGGGATATGGCTTTGACCTCGAGCAAGTGTTGAACGATACCTGCATCGGTAAGACCAGTGATGTCATTACGGACACGTCTTGGATTTATGCTTTCCGGAAATTCCCGCTTGCCGAATTTGAAAGCCGAGATCACTTCTTTCGGTTCTCCATAAACCCATAAGGGATATTTGAGCGGTACGTTTTTCAAATCCTCAAGCAGTACCTCAAAATCCCTGACGGCTTTCTTTTCCTCCGGTTTATTCAGATCGTATTCGGTTTTTACGGCTTCCGCCGGTTGGTTGTATTTCATACGATAAATTTAAAGAGAGTCTCAAGGGTATATTTCTTGAGCCATCCCTGCTTCGCCGCTTCCTGAATTTTCTTGAATCCCTCAATGAGGCGTTTATCCTCGAATGGTTCTAGATTCTTGGCCGCTCTTAGATTTCTTTTCAGAAATGCCTCCCACTGCTGTTTGGTCTTAAAATCTGGCTCTATGGTGTCTGCCCAGTTACCGATGATCCGAACGTGCTTTTGACTACTCTTACTGCACCAATCAACAAACTCTTTTAAGGTCATGGATATCTCGATATCCTCCAGAGTCGGCAATATATTTTTTTGTATAGTTAGTTTTGTAGGGATTACCTTTTGTATACTTTGCTTTGCGAAATTCGGTTTATGAAGTTCGCTTTTGGAAGAGGTTACATATACATCTTCGCTTTCCGAAGATGTTCTCAAAAGGATTGCTGGACCCAAACGGTAGTAGATATTTTTGCCACGTCGCTTGTCTTTGGTATCCAACAGTTCGCCACCGTGGTCTCTGGCTTCTATCCATCCTTTCTGGATACACCGGTCAATGGCTTTAGATATGGCGCCGGACTCACGGCCGGTCTTTTGCTTGAGCTGATAGTGCGAAATCCAATCCTCCTCTTTTCGCATTCCCTTCTCCCGATCCAAAACCCAGCCGAGCGTGGCCCGGGTAACGATAAGCACGACACGAAGCTCGGTGTCGGACATCTCTTTCATCAGACCGTTAAAGATGATGTTAGGCGTTTGAGTTGTGTTTGGAATGTTGGCCATATTATTTTTCGTATAAGAGGGTCTTGAGCTTGCGTATGGCCGATATAAAATCCCTCACGTTGATTTCCGCTTCTCCGTCAAAGTTGTACTCGTTCATGAGCACTGATCGCATCTCTGATTCCACAAACACAAAAGACCGACGACCCGGTTCGTCGGTCTGATTGAGTCCTATGAGCTGTATACCTCTGGCTAGAAGAAAACAACTTAAGTAGAAATCGGTGGTGTTATATGTTTGCTGTGATTTTTTGATTTTCATAATGATGTGTATTGTTATTTTCAGGTTTCTTATCTTCCGACTCCGGCAGGGATATCAATAAATCCCAAAGTTGCCGGATGCGATCCTTCTTGTCCGGGACTTCCCGGTAAATCGTTTCGATTTTGAATTGTGGCGACCTTTTTATTCTCATAAATAAAAAACAGACTGTTTTCTAGCAGTCTGCTCTCGTGCCCGCGATTCACCTTCGAGTCACCCTGACTCGCAGTTTATTTTTTGATCCAAGCCCGCTGTTTCTTCCAGCAAATAAACTCGTCTATGCCAAATTTGGCCTTTATTTTCTTATTCAACGCCGTTTTAGCGTCGCGTATGCTTCGCTTCGGTTCCCTTCTTGCCAAGTCAGCCGCTTCCATGATGTCGATCTCCATTACCGGTGTGCCGAAAGGAACGGCGAATAAAGCCTTGCAGAGGAAATATTGGTTTGTGTTGATGGTAATCGGACAGACTTTCGCGCCCTGGGTTATGTCTCCAGTTTCCTCGTTAAAAACTATTCTTGTGTCTATCGGCTTTTGCTCTGGGACCGGCTCGGTATTGAGCCTCCGCCAGTATTCAAAAAGACCTGTCCTACTTGGTTTGGTGATTATAAAATCGCCATCACTCCACCTGTAGCTCGAGATCAGCTTTCTCTTTTTGAGTTCGGCTAGAGCCTCCTTCTGCTCCTTAATATCAAAATTTGGGGAATAGTAGTTAAAATAAATCTTCGCCGGTATACGGTTCAGATGATCCAGTTGGTCTATGAGAGCTTTGATAAAGCTCAATTGCTCATATTTATTTTTCATATTCATTTTCCAGTTAAACAAAAGGCTCGCGATCCATGATCACAAAAGTGACGTAGATCGCGAGCCCTTGAACTCGGAATACCTTTCAGGATGCCCCTTGAGGCGTTTATTTAACTGTTGATTTTATTCTATCACTTTTGCCTATTTTAGAATAGATGGGTGTGTATCTTATTGACTCGTCTTATATTTTCATTTAGAATACCCTTATAAAGGGTGTAACACCCTTGCATCTGCAAACTAGATGTGATAAATATAATATATTATGGAAAAGCCAAGTAAAAAAGAGACTTCCCAAGAAAGATTCAAAAGGTTGGCCACGCTCCGCACGAACACTGTTCTCCGGAGGCTTAAGGTACTTGGGAATTGTGCAAATAGGCAGGCTTACCAATATACCGAGGAGGACGTGGATAAAATATTTTATGAAATTGAGCGTAAACTAAAGGAAGTTAAAGCAAAATTCCACTTCCCGAAAAATCGAGAGTTCCGCCTATAAAAAATAACCTTCACCGAAAATGAAAATAAATATGAATCAAAAGCTGAACAAAGAAATATTTTTTAAACTTCTCAGTACCGTTTCTTCAGAAGAGGTAGCTTCTTTGATTCAAAGTGAAGCATTTTTTGGACCCGAAAACTCTAAATGGGTACCGTATGGAGGGCGTGAACTTAATGCTCCGCAGATTGAGGGGCAGATGAAAAGCTCAAGTAATGCTTTGGTGGAAAAAATAACAAATTCTACAGATGCATTGTTAATGAGACGATGTTATGAGGTAGAAGGTCTGCCACCAAGTAGTGGCGACTCAAGACTACCAAAAACTCTATCTGAAGCAATTACAAAATATTTTGGGAGTGAGGAAGAAATAAATAAAAACCGAAGCGCGTGGGCAAGGCAACACTTAGTTGTTTTGGCTGAGGGTGATAAAAAAAGACCCACGATTACTGTTATTGATCGAGGTGAAGGACAAACTCCCGACAGAATTCAACATACAATCGTTGGCCTAAGTGAGAGCATAAAAGAGAAGATCAACTTTGTATTTGGCAAATACCATCAGGGCGGATCGGCGGCCATTCGCTTCGCTGGCGGTAAATCTAAATGCTACCAACTTGTCCTATCCCGACGAGCAGAAAGTATCGCTGAAAAAAATAAGAATAATGATTGGGGATTCACATTGGTGAGGCGCAGTTATAAAAATAGGGTTCCTTATTACGAATATTGCACTGACATAGCTGAGAATACTTTTTCTTTTCCTTATGATAAGCCTATAAAAATTGATGGTTTAGAAATTGATTTTATCGATGGTTGTCTCATCCGTCTATATGACTATTATCTGGATAATCCATCAAACATAACCTTCGGCTTTCATTCGTTAGCTTTTGATTTTGACCAGAAATTACAGAAGCCTCCACTGCCTATTTTTTTACAAGATAAAAGAGGTTGGAAGGGAGATACTAGATATACAATTGCAGGCTTACTAAGAAGGATTGAGGATAATAAAAACATTATCAATGATGACATTACGCTTCCAGCAGGTTTGGGTGAAATAGGAACTCGCAATATTCGATGTATTCGCTTGAGGCATATAAGCGATGCTGAAGGAGTAAAATCCTACAAAGAACTAAATCAAAAAATATTCTATTTGGAAAATGGCTTGGCACTAGGATATGAAACTGAATCCTTTGTACGAACAGATTGTCAACTTCCCGCCTTAGCTCCTTATTTGCTCTGCTATATTGATATGTCAGATATTCCAGTCGAATTAGCAAATATCTTTCATTCGGGAAGAGAAGAACTAGCTCGCACAGAGGATTACCATACCCTACGAGATCGTCTCAAGAAATTCTTTGAAAATGAAATTTTCGAGAAGTGGGACAGAGAATATCAGGAAAAAAGTTTGGCGAGTTCGAATGAGGATAATAAAGAACTTGATAAGCTCATAGAGAGAGCTATTGTTGACGATCCTGAACTAAAAGAGCTACTCGGTATTGGTGAGGAAATTAAGATTCCGAAGGGGAAAGATGAGGATAAAGAGAAGTATGTCGGCGAGGAACATCCAAAAATGTTTGAACTTGTAGGAAACCAACCCAAGGAAGTGGATAAATCTTCCTATGCCCTTATATCTTTTAAGACCGACGCAGAAGACAAACTCTTTACCAGAAAAAAGAACCGCTATTACATTGAGTGGTCGAAGGACTCTTCCCTCCTCGATGTCGTTGTTCGTAGCATGAATAAAGGCATTGTGTCCCTCCGTATAGATTGTAGGGAAAATGCTAAAGTTGGCGATCAAGATAAAATTACTTTCACTCTGCTAGATTCAGAGAAAGTAAAGAAATTTGAGCAAACTGTGACTTTTAAAGTAATTGAGACGCCACCTTACGAAGGTTCATATTTCCCAACATACTTTAAGCCGCTAAAAGAAATATTAAGAATTCCGTCAAAAACAAACAAGAAATTCAGCTTTGCTACGGACGTTACAAATGACTACTTTACCCGAGAAGTTGATCCTGGGTCACTTGAGTTTGAGGATCGTGACGACTTACGGTTAAAGAAATTCCGCTTGAATGACGGCATTCTTGAAGTCACCTTTTATGCCGCCACTGAAAAATTAGGAAAAATACCAGATGCTAAAATACTAATTAACAATGGCGGAAATCATAAGTTTGATATCTCTATACCAATCGAGGTTATATCTCCCGAGGAAAGCTCGAAACTTAATGAACCAAAAAGAAATCCTGTGTACGAAAGAGACTGGCCAACTCATGGATGGAACGAACATAGCGTAGCCAGTGTCGACTCCTCTCGAACCCAAGGATTAATTGTTAATCTGAATGTTGATTCCAAGCCCTTGAAGGATTTAAAAAGGATGGTAGGCCTTGATAAAGTTGGAGGCGCAGAAAACAAATATATTGCTGACACCTATATTTATTCTTTGTACCTTTACTTTGAATTAAAAAATGATCCTGATAAGGACCTGATTCTAGGCTCCGCAATGCGCGCTATTGGAAAAGCCCTACCTGGCATGATAAGGAAAATTGTTTAACTCTTTTCCATCACAACAACATACTCAAATTCGTAAGCGCGAGTTTTTGAAGGATTATCCATGCCGGTAAATTTACCGCTTTCAGTATCGCGCCATGGAGTAATCATCTTGTTTGGAATTTCTCTTTTAATAAAATCTATTTTGGTAAAACCAGCCGCTTGCATTTGTTCTGCCGCGACTTGGGCGTTTTGGATTTCTACACCCCGGAGACTAGTGTTGCCAATAATTACGCAAGCCTTTCCACCTTTCTTAAGGATGCGGTGAGTTTCAGCAAACACTTTTTGCATATCCAGAAAATAATTTGCGACATCGATGGCGAGCGGACGTTCAACCAGCATAAGATCGTCGACAATCTTTTTTCCTATGGTGCTGTTGAAGTCACCAGTTTTTTTAGCTTTTGAGCTTGTGCCGATAAAAGTCCGACGAAAGTCTATAAAGCCATTACTAAAATGATGCCATTTTTTGAAATGCTTAGGATCATCCCCGAACCATAGAAGCGTCAGCTGGTGAAGATCAGCATATTCATATGAGGTGACGTATGGTGGAGACGTAACGATTAAGTCCACCGATTCAGACTCCATTGGGAATGTTTTAGTGGAATCTCGGCGATACATCTTGGCGGAGACCTTAGTGCGTCCGGATTCGGCCAGCTTCGTATAGAACAATTCGTTCTTTCTAATCATTGAATCGAGATGCCGGAGAAAAGACTGCTTTGGAATAGGTATGATTTTATCCTTGTCGATGGTTGGCTTGATACTTTTCATCAACCAGCGCGAGCAGTTTTTAAGGTTGTGTGAAAAAGAACAGAGAAAAAACCTGCGGACATTATGATTTTCAATTTTCTTTATGGCAAAATAAATTCTGTCTAATTCGGCGATTGTTTCTTCGTCAAACCAATAGGCAATGCGAGGATGGTGCTGGTAGGAAATCTTAGGTGCCGCATCGTAGTATTCTAAAAACTTCTGCTTGTGGTTTGCAAGGGTACGCGGCTTGATCGCAGTGGTCTTTGTTTGGGTTATCAATTTCGCAACAGGATTGATGTCAAAACCGATGCTAGGATGTCCCAAGAGTTTTGCTTCTACCAGAGTTGTCCCACATCCCCCGAATGGGTCACAGACTATCTGCTCGGTGCTTGGCGCGTAATCTTCAATCAGTTTGCGGACGATCTGTGGAATAAATTTTGCCGGATAGCGATGATAGTCATGCGAGAATGCAGTAGTTTGAGAACGACCGGCATCTCGAAAAGACCACTCCTCACGAGGTTCTAGTATTTTGAACTGTTTTTGTATGGAGCTGGCGATTGGTGGCATAGGTCGATAACAACATTATACCTCTTTATCCGGATCACATCAAAATCTTTGCCCACACACAAGAAAAAATAGGTTGGATCGTGGTGCAGGATGGGTCGAACGTCGACCTTTGGCACAAAGCTCGCCACAAGGGCAACCAGCTGGGAAATCAGGGTTATCCGGCACATAGTCTTCATAGCTTGCATAGAAATGCGCGGCTGATTATACTTAACTTGTTAGTTAAGTATATGAACTATGCGGGCACCAAGGTCGAACAAGCTTTTAAACGACATATTTGAGGCACTTGCGAACGAACATCGCAGGTCTTTAGTGTATCGGTTGAGTTTGTGCCCAGCATCGATTACAGAACTTGCTAAAGAAGAGAAGCTTTCACTTCCGGCGATTCATAAGCACATTAAGATTTTAGAGCGAGCGAAGCTGGTTCAGCGCAAGAAAAGCGGACGAACGAATTTTCTTGCCATTGACCGTAGAGCGATCCGTGAGCTCTCTGATTGGATACACCAGTATCATGCATACTGGGGTGACAATGAGGAGACGCTTGAGAATTACGTTACTGGGATTGAAAACTCACAAAAGTTGTTCGTAATTAAAAAGCATAAGAAATAACATAACACTACTATGAAAAAATTCGTTTTTGTATATTACGGTAAAGTGCGAGCCGAAGATATCAGTAAGGAAAACATGAAAGCCACTATGGATAAATGGATGGCATGGTTTGGGACATTTAAGGATCAGATGGTTGATGGCGGCAATCCGTTTGCCCCGATAGCAAAAGCTGTCACTAAAGATGGTGTGGAAACCATTCCAGCCGACAAGTGGCCAGCAAAGGGTTATACTATCGTAAACGCGAAAGACATGGACGAGGCAATTAAGATCGCAAAGGGTTGCCCAGCACTCCTAGACGATGAGGAAGGATCAGTTTGTGTTTACGAAGCAATGCCGATGTAGTTACCGTCTCATAGGACAGTAGTGCGACCGGTATCTTAGATTTTAGCGATGTTCTCGCCAGTCTTGCTGGCGGCACCATATCATTAATAGTCATTAAATATGAAATCCAAGCCCGATCAAAAACTTAAAGATGGCGCTAGATGCAAAGTTATTGCTGGAACGCATGTTGGCAAGTCTGGTATTGTTCAAGATATCAATACCAGCAAGACGGGTGCAGTCACCATAACAGTGCGACAGACGAACGGCGAACGATTCAAAACGCTGGGGAAAAACGTCCACATTATCTAATATGGTTGATGTAAAAAATCATTTCAAGATTAAAAGTAAAGTCTGGCTCTACCCCGGTATGGCCGGATGGCATTTCATGTCTGTGCCAAAGAAAGAGGGTGAGAATATCAAGAAACGCTTCGGCAAAAAGCAGAGGAGCTGGGGTTCATTGCCGGTGGTGGCAACTCTTGGAAAAACAACTTGGAAGACATCTATATTCCCCGATAAGCAATCAGGATCATACCTTCTACCACTCAAGGCTCTCGTTCGGAAAAAGGAAGGGGTATTCAGTGGCGACAAGGTAAGCTTTTCGATTGAGGTTAAGCCTTAAACTAAAATAACTTCGCGGAGTTAAACAAAACACCAAAAGCTTCACACCACGTCAGCACATATGGATAGTCACTTACACGCACTCCCTCTGGAATCTCATAATTGATATTTCCTTCCGTAGCACGCACACGTCCAAGGCTTATGAATTCTTTTGCATCAAGATCCTTTGCCAAATAGACATAGATACCAGGACCATTAATGGTCTTAAAATTTTCATAGCGGATATATCTTTTACTGTCAGCCTCAACAATCCGAACTGTACCAGAAGCAGGGTGACCTGACGTACCAATAACGTTCATTGGTGCAATTGATTGAGCCGAGGTTGTGCCTGCAGAACTATTAGTTGCTGGGTTGAGATCGTCACTTTGATATTCCTAAAGAGCGGAGAGACTGCGTAGTATGCAAAGGCGAGTATTGCGATGCCAATAGGTATACCAATTATGTAAAGGAGTTTCTTCTTCATGAATATATTATACTTGATTATCCAAACGTAAATGTAAACGCTCGTAATCCAGGCTTAGGTATCACGATACGGAGCGTGTGCTTTCCATAATCTGAATCTTGGATGAGTGGGTACAGTGTCTCGTCTTTAATGATCACTTTCTTTACGAAGAGATCGTCCTTATAAATTTCAACTTCAATACCTTCTGCCGACCCTGCGGTGATATAGACATTCTTCGCTTCATAGTTAAAGACGACACTTCCAGCACCTTTATTTTCGGCATACTCGGAAGTCATACTCCACGTACCACCAAGATACAGTTTGTTGAAAGAGATGGTGGAAGGAATTGAGAGGGTTTGCTCACCCGCTTTTCCGGCGGTTCCATTTGCAAAGTATTGATTTCGAGATGACCCGAAATACACCTCGGGACTTTTTACTTTACTTGAATCAACAACTACTACACTCGTTGGATTTGATATATCTCCTGATACTTTGTCTTCCAAACCCATA
>ERZ1292625.245-Hain-H41-01um-R1-245-length-93830-cov-11_pt1 | contig 93830 bp, 96 predicted proteins | sample MGYA00564400_ERZ1292625 | MGnify/ENA primary metagenome ERZ1292625 (study PRJEB36523, sample SAMEA6512639) | groundwater metagenome | collected 2019-01-08 | study: AquaDiva: Metagenomics assemblies of 32 groundwater samples
GCTCTCGCTCTTTGACATTGTTAATATAATCTAATTGGAGTTTTGCACCAGACTCCTATTTAGTTTAATAATATTCTGATTTATCGATCGTCTTACATCTTTTTCGAAAGCCGATCTTCGTATTTCCAACTTTCTCGTGAATCGTCGAAGATGATATGAAATATTTGAATGAACTTCACCATAGCTTTCAGCAATCTCCTCTAACGTGTGTGGACCAAGAATAAAAGCAACGCTTACGTTTACGGTTTTCTCAGGTAAGCCTTTATGAAAACCTAACGATATATCGTCTAAAACCTTTCTCTTAATTCTATCTTCAAATTCTGTTTTTGACATAACAGGCAGTATTATAACAAAGAGGCTATTTTTTCTCAATATGAAGCAGCTATTCAACTATGTGGCTGATTTCGACTGCGGTAAAACCTTTTCTTTCAGGAACGCTATCGAATCTTGGCTCTTGGATACTAAATGGGAAATCTAATTCTTTAAAATAAAATACAATATTTCTGTAAACATCAGGGGCAGGACTAAAAGAAATAGGCAGGATTTTTTTGGACGTTTCATCGCTAAAGAAAGAAACCATAACATAAGATGAAGAAAATCTTACGGAATTTTTAAGGTCACTTATTTCCCTTTCGTTTAATCCAAGTTTTTGTCCATATTCTTCTAAAACTTTATTTACTTCAGATGATTTGACAATACGTCCATAGTCAAGATTTGGCATTTCAATTGCAGGCGCATAGTTAAAATCTATGCTTGAATAGTTTTTACCGCCTATACTAAATTGTCCATTCTGACCGAGAATCACGGAATATTCTCCTCTGGAAAATGGAATCGGCTTGGTAATTTTGGTGTTTACTTTTATATCAACCTTGGTTCCTTCTTTTCCGTAAAGATAAAGCGGACTGCCATAACATACTCCGCTCTCTTCTAATGACTTCCTGGCTTCAGCCCGGCATGCATCCCAAGCTATATTATCGCTTACATTGCGAGGAAGACCGAGCAAACTAATACACCGTTGCTTAGTCAGTCTACCACAGGCAGGACAATTGTCACGGTCCAAACCCCCACAGACAGGACTAGAAATGGGCGGCATAGATTGACGTTCTTCTCTTTTAGGAGCAAGGTCTGGTTTCAGAGCGAAAGTCTGAAGCTGAAGCTGGTTATTTTCGGCTTTGTTTGTGCTGTCATTCAAGCTCCCGATAGCGAGAGAGCTGCTGAAATAATTTGAAGATAAAAGTCCTATGTATTGAACCAGAGGGATCCCGATATTTAAAGGTATTGTTTTGCTCGCAGATGCATCAAAGACCGCGATAGAACCAAATGTAGAAGAATATTTCGGCCCCAGATTTCCTATTGCAGTACCTGTCGTATCTGCCTTGCCTGTAAGGAATTGAGTATTTGAAAGCGAGGATATGACCGAATCATCCTGCGGAGCTCCTATCCTCCTGTAGCTTGAACTTCCCAAATCATAAACATAAAAACCATTCTGACTTGCATCTTTTGATGTTATTGAAAAAATTATATTATTTGAACTTTTATCCCAAAAAACACCGGTATATCTATTTTCGCTTGATAGATTTGAGAGCTTAATTCTTGGCTTGGTAGCTTCATTTAAAACTTCTACTGTATCCAAAACTTCGATAGTATTAGGATTTAATATCTCCTTCCGGAACCCACCTGTCGTACCCGTACCGAGTGTTCCATCATATCCTGCGAAAGCTATATATCTGCCGTCAATTGATGCTACGGGCTGGCTTGAGTAGGTTCCGGCAGACATTGAGGGGATATTTTGTTTTTCTGAGCCTGAAACATTTGAGTAAGACATGCCGTTGGCCCATCCTGTTCCGGCGTTGGCAATAAACCCGTCAAGAAAAACTTCTCCTGAGTCCGTGATGGATATCGGATAATGCATAGCTACGCCCTCGGTAATTGACTCATCGTAGATCAAATTCTTTTGTGTTGGGTTTTGAATATTTATTGTATAAACCCGTGAACGGCCGCCGATTAAACCCAAAGCTCCTGATGGAACCTGTACTTCCCAATTTGCAATATATCTCTTCCCCGGAGAAATTACATAGTCATCTATTCCAAAATCCGCATCCGCCTGAAAAATAGGCGTGGTTGCTTTAGTGACGAAGTTATACGAAGCAATTTCCCTGCCGCGGTCGCTGTCATCAGTCTTGTTTATGAAAATAAGAGACGAAGGAGTCATAATTGTGACTTTTTTTATCTTAAGATCCAAAGCTGCAAGACCGTAAATCTTCCCCGATGAAAGATCTACTCCGCCAATATTAGAATTTTTATCAGTCCAATAGCCGTATACAACAGTGTTGTTGGCAATAGGAGTAAAGCTGGTATCTGTACTACCGCTATCAGCAGGAGGATTACTCGTACCTGATGTATATGCACCCACACCCAGGATGCCCAGAAGAATCACCATTGAAGCTACGAATCCTTTAAAATTTTCTCTTGGATTTAGAGAGGAAAAGAAGCTGCGCTTAATTTCGGTTGAGGCTTGAATCTTAGGATTATTCTCCACAATTTCAGTTTAGGAAGAATAGGCGCAGGTGTCAACCCCGATTTAATCGGGGTCAAGCTAAATTTTCGAAAGCAAAAGCATTGTCCATGGAAAAGGATGGCGCTTTTTAATTACTTTTAATCCTTGCCCTATTACAAATTCCTCAAATCTTGAGCTTGTCCAGTGTTGAATATGTTCAATATCATTCCCCCATCTGCTCAAATTTTTCCCGCGCAAGAAATTTGCTCCCATGAAAAACGGCTCATTTGGAACGGAAAGTAAAATATATTTTCTTGAAACTCTAATTAGCTCTTTTAAACCTTTTTTCGGATCGTCCAAATGTTCCAAAACCTCTGTCGCCATTACTAAATCAAATGAGTTATTTTTGTATTCTAATTTATAGATATCTCCTTGTTTTAAAGTCAAATCAGGATGGAGTTTTTTTCCGATTTCTATGGCTTTTTCTTGAAAATCTACACCTTCAAGCTTCTTCCCTATTCCCTCTTCTGATAACCTGTTTAGTGTAAATCCTTCCCCACATCCAACATCTAAAACTGTCTCTAATTGCAAATCTTTAACCGCCGAAACCAAATGATTATAGAAATTATTTATCAGAAGTTTCTGAAGTGGGTTTTGACTTGTATGTTTTACAAAATTATCAGTCCTTTTCATTTTTCCAAATTTTTTAGCGCTTCGAAAACAATTATACCCAAGGATACTATCACATTAAGTGACTTATTCACTCCCCACATCGGAATTTCGGCAACATAGTCCGAAGACTTCAAAGCCTCTTGCGAAACTCCATCTGATTCGTGCCCCACAATAAAAGCAATAGGAAATTTGTAATCAATTTCCGTGTATGACATGCTTTTCTTGCTTTGCTCAATCGCAACAACTAGTAAACTTTTAACTTTTAACTTTAAACTTTTAACTGCTTCTTCCGCAGAAGAAGCATATTCCCAGCTCACCCACTCTGTAGTATTTATCGAAGCCTTTTTTATTCGCGTATGTGGCGGGGTTTCGGTCGCTCCGCAAAGGTAAACCTTCGAAGCACCTACAGCATCTGCGAGCCGGAAAATTCCGCCGACATTATAAGTATCCAAAACACTATCGACAATTATATATATAGGATTTTTCTTAATTTTTTTTAAATCTTTTTCTGACGGAAGACTTGTCCTAAGCTCTTTTGCGCTCAACTTAATCATGAAGCTTATTATACACTATTGAGGCATACTTCGAGGCTAATCTTCTTCTCCGCTACTCTCTCCGCTTGAGGATGTTCCGCTGTTTGAACCCGACGATGTATTCGAACTGCCGCTTGTACCCGAAGAATCCGAACTTCCGCTTGATGATTCTTTATTTATTTCATCTATTTTATTTTGTGCTTCCTGAAATTTTTCTGCAGCTTCTTTGGCCTTCTCAATTGCGTGCCTTGCTTGCTCTGATGATTTTTTCTGAGCCTCCAGTAATTTCTTATGTTTTTTCTTTTCATTTTCTAATAGTTTTTCCTGAATTTTCTTAAGCGATTCGTTCCTTTTTTCAATTGCTTTCTTTAAAGCCTCTTCTCTTCTTTCAAGTGATTTCTGCGCTGCTTTACTCGCTTCATTTTCTAATTCATCCAAATCATCCTCAAGCTCTTCGGCCGAATCCGTAGCATCATGTACTCGCCTCTTAACTTCTCTATCTAGATCATCGTGAATCTCATTTTCAAGCTCATCATCGGGCAAACCATCCTCTATTTCTATCTTCGACTGCAAAATAGATGCCTGAACAGTTAAAACCATTAATCTTAATTCTCCATCAGTTTGACTTTCCAATACATCAAGAGATTCCTGTCTTCTTTTAATATCATTATTTATCTCTCTTGCAGTTTCTGATATATCTTTTCCGCTAAGCTGGGCATCGCTTAGATTATCTGCGGCTTCTTGTAAGTTATTAGAAATTCCCTCAAGGGCAGTCTCTATCCCATCGCTATTTTGACGGGCAAGCATGATTCGAAGCTCAGCCAATCTCTCACCCGCAACAGCATTATGAATTTTCGCTTTTGCCTCAGGGTTAAATGCAAGAAATAAACGCGCTGCCTGTTTAATTTGATCTAAGAAAAAGAATGGACTGTCCGGAAGAATCAAGCCTGGACCTTCTGCTGTCGGGGGAATTTGAGGAGTAGCTGACTCGGTAGAAACTCCCAAGACTCGTCTGTGACGTGCGTAAACCGGTTGCGAAACTACCCAAATAATAAGAAGTAGTACTAATACACTTATACTCGTTCTAACTATTATTTTCCCAGTCACATTACTATGATAGTCACAAATTTTTAGTTCTGTCAAGTTGCCCTGCTGTCTTATCCTGTGATACCATAAATTCTATGACCATTCGACGGATTCGGCAATTTCACTGCAAGCAGGCTCATGGTCATACTGACCATTCGGCCTCGAGCTCATGGCCGAGAGGGGTATTCGAAGTATGACTGCAACTGGACACGCAATAATTGGTACTGTAATCGCAGCAAAAATTGGAAACCCCGCTCTTGCCATCCCCCTCGCTCTTGCCTCACATGTTGCCGCTGACCTTTTTCCTCACTGGGATGAAGGAACGAATGGAAATAAAACCAAACAAACAATAGTTCTTCAGGCAGTATTTGATGTGCTTTTTGGTTTTGCAATTTCTTATCTCATAATCATCGTCCTTTTTCCGCAGACGAGTCTAATTTATGTTTTCATAATAATAATAGTGGCACAGGCCTTCGATTGGCTAACCGCACCATATTATATGTTTGGAATAAGACAATTTAAGATATTTTATAAATTCCAAAAAATGTTCGACAATGAACTAAAAGCCCCCTGGGGAATAATCAATCAAGTAGTAATCCTCACCCTGCTCGTAATCCTTGCCAAAATATTCTAGAAAATCTTGAAATACTATTATACTAGTATATTAGTATTAAGCAGATTGACTTGAATTGAGAAATAGTGCAATACTTTACTTAATGGATAATCAAAACCCAAATCAAGATCCGCCGACAAATCCTGTATCGCAAACTCCTCCTGCTTCCCAACCTCAGCCTGTTCAACCTCCGCCTCCGGCAGGCAAGCCGCTTATTCCGATTAAAATATTATTGGCAATTCTTGTAATTCTTATGCTTATTGCCATCGGAAGCGGAACTTTCGCCATGCTAAATTCAAACTTCACAAAGCCTTCACCTTCTCCGACTCCCGCTCCCACATCAAGCCCAACACCTACTATCTCCCAACCAACTTCAAATATTCCCTCTGACTGGAAAACATATACAGATCAACAAAATACATTTTCTTTTAATTACCCTCCGGATTGGATAATAAATACTACAACAGATACGATTTCAATTCTTAGTCCATATAAAGCAAGAGATAGTCAAGAATTTCATATTGATATTTCAAAAGAAGTTACAAGCCAAACGTTGCAAGAATGGTTAAAAGATAAGAATATCGGAGGAACCTGCTGTGGTGGTGATTTCACATTGGAAGAAACGAAGATCAACAACCAACAATTTTATGTAGTTAAGACAAAACAAGGAGAGTATCCAGCAATAATTACTCGTAATAACGGAGTTGTATATTACCTAACGACAGCAAGCGGTTATAGCGATGGTGGAGTTTATTATTTTGATAAGAACGATCCTATATTACTAGCGAATTTAAAAACATTTGATCAAATTCTCTCCACCTTCAAATTCACTCCCGTCTCGCCGACCGGCGGAGATCAAAGCTTAACTCCTAAGGCCTGCACACAAGAGGCCAAATTGTGTCCTGATGGGTCATCTGTCGGAAGGCAAGGACCGAATTGTGAATTTGCTCCATGTCCTGAGTAAGTCGAAGGACGAAATGCCCAGAAGAATAACAATGTAATTCCCACCTTAGAGGTGGACTTTGGCACTCAGGATGACAACTTTAAGCGCGGCCTGAGCGGTGCTGGAGAATATTTGCCCAAGTCAAAGCTCTTTCCGCCCAACTATACTTGTTTTCATCTTCGATTTTTTCTGTTCGGAGATCCTGAAATTCTTTTTTAAATCTTTTAAAAACTGGTCTTGTTAAGCTATTTAATTCTTTATCTGATAAATTATTTATGTAGTCCTGTGTTTGAACCATAAACCTTGCTATTAATTGTTTTTTTTGATCGTATGCATCAGCAGTCCAATTGCCTACTCGTGCAAGATTTAAAGATATATCGAGTATTTTGTCTTTTGTTGAAATATTTTTTTTCATAACATTAACTCTTTTATTATTTTATCAAATTTTTTTCTCAAATCTTGCGACAAAATCTCCCTAGCTAAATTCAGCGGAGGTCTCAGATTTATCATAGAATTATAATCAATTTGTTTCGTTTTTGGATCTACCCCGCCACCCCAAAGGTTTTTCTGCATAGACCCATTTGCGAGCAGTATTTGCTCAGCGTCAAAGTGCCGCTCTCCTCCTCCTGCCAAAATTTTTCTTTCAATATCGACAACAACCTTTATGTATTCTCCTCCAAAATCTTCTGAAATTTTAATCTTTTCTCCTTCTGTAGCTTTTTTCCTAATAATTATAATCATTTTTGATACTTCTTGATATCTTCGAGTCTCCAAGCAGCAAAATCACACTTTGGGTAATTTGAGCAACCATAGAATTTGCGTCCCTTTTTGGTATTGCGCGTGATTACCTGTCCACCTTTATCGCCATCTTTGGGACACGGTATTCCGACCTCCTCAACAAATGGTTTGGTAAAATCGCATGCCGGAAAAGTACTGCAGGACAAGAATTTACCAAACTTACCATACCGGATAACCAAAGACGAGCTGCATTTCGGACACTTCTCATCCACTTCTTCTGTCGCGATTTTGACACGGTCTGCTCCTTTTACGGTTTCTAAACTCTTAGTCAAATCTGCATAAAATTTCTTGATCATCGGATTCCATTCCTTCTTCTCATTGGCAATTGCATCGAGCTGGTCTTCCATCTCCGCAGTGAAAGGAATATCATCAATCGTCGAAAAATTCGCTACCAAGAAATCATTTACTGCCGTTCCCACAGGTGTCGGGCAGAATCTTCCCTCTTCTCTTTCTATGTATTTTCGCCCCTCAATCGTCGAAACAATTGTCGCGTAAGTTGAAGGCCGGCCTATTCCTTTTTCTTCCAGTGTCGCGATCAAGGATGCTTCGTTGTACCGAGGCGGCGACAAAGTCTCATGCTCTTTTTCGGAAATGTTTTTCGCTGAAAGTTTCTCATCTTTATCAAAGTCTGGAAGTATATTGTCATTTAAAACCTGCGGGGTAAGTTTCAAAAACCCATCGAAAATAAGGACCGAACCATTTGCCTTCAATAAATAACTGCTAACTTCTGGCTTCTCACTACTAACTTTTGAGTTGTTAGAAGTTAGTTGCTGTCCGTTAGAAGCTACAAATACTGTCGTTGATTCGGTAATCGCATCTGCCATCTGTGTAGCGATTGCTCTTGCCCAGATGATTTCATAAAGCCTGCCGTAATCTCTTCCCAAATCTCTACTCACCTTCTCCACAGTAGCTACAGCGTTCGTCGGCCTTATCGCTTCGTGCGCTTCCTGCGCAAGCTTCTGTTTGGTTTTATAAACCCGCACGGTAGGAGATAAATATCTTTTCCCAAATTGTGATTCTACAAAACTCCTAATTTGCGCCACCGCGCTTCCCGCCATATTTACCGAGTCAGTCCTGTGATAAGTAATATAACCTTCTTCGTAAAGTTTTTGTGCAAGGCTCATCGTGCGCCGGCCCGCAAATCCAAGCCTTCTGCTTGCATCCTGCTGAAGAGTAGAGGTGGTATAAGGCGGATAAGGACTCCTTTTTATTTCTTTTTGAAGAATTTCTGCGACTGTAAACTTCTTACTATTAAGATCCTCGACAATTTTCTGGGCTTTTTTGAGACTGTCAATTGTAGACTTGGTAATCCTGTATTGCCCGTCATATAAATCAAATGTCTCTTGGGTTTCTAATTTTTCTCCATTTATTTCTATCAGTTCGAATTCAGCTTCCTTCTTCTCTTTCTCAAAAATCGCATGGATACTCCAATATTTCTCTTTCTTAAACTTCTCAATTTCTCGCTCCCTTTCAACTATTAATCTAAGAGCTACTGACTGCACGCGCCCGGCTGACAAACCGCGCCTTACTTTTTGCCACAAGACAGGTGAAATTTTGTATCCTACCAATCTGTCCAAAACTCTTCTTGCAGTCTGCGCATCTACGAGCGCTTCATCAATTTCGCGCGGATTCTTAAGAGCCTCTTCAATCGCTTCTTTTGTAATCTCATGAAAGACAATCCTTAATAATTTTTTATTTTTTATATTTAATTTTTTATCTTGAGCAAGCATATCTTTGATATGCGAAGCGATAGCCTCTCCCTCCCTATCAGGGTCAGTCGCAAGAATTATTGCATCTGCATGTTTGCTTGAATCTTTAAGATCGGCAATTATCATTCTCTTCTCAGATACCACTTCATATTGAGGTTCAAGAGTCTTCTCATCAACACCAAGTTTGCTTTTGGGAAGGTCCATAATATGTCCCATTGAAGCCTTTATCTCATAATCTTTCCCAAGAAACTTTCCTATGGTCCGCGCTTTTGTAGGAGATTCGACAATAATTAAATTCTTCATAAAATTCTAAACTCCATTCATTTTAGTTTACATTATAAACACCTTGTCAAGTATTAAGAGTTATGCTATCATTAGTTGCGTACTAACATGTTAGTACGCTTCAAGAACAAAAGTATACTTAAATGGTAAGAAAAGTTTTTAGAGTAGGACATTCGGTTTGTGTTACATTAGACAAGAAGATGCTTCAGGAAATTGGGCTTGATGGCGTTTCTTTTGTGTGGATTGAGCCGGACAAAAAAGGAAAGAAAATTATAATCCGCAAACGCGAAGACAAAGATTGGTAGAAAATTTCCCAAGGTGCCGCTATAAATCCACCTCCGAGGTGGGACTAAAGCCTTCCCCTATTGACAGCATATATATATAAGCTAATCTGGTTTTATGGAAGATAAACCCGTGTCACCCGAGCCATCACAGACTCCGGAAATTAAAGACACCCCTGAGCAGGCATTTGTCAAGGATCAGCTTAACGGAATCAGTTTCTTAAATCCAAAAACTCAGGAAAAAACAAGCATGAGAGATCGTCTAGGCAAACTTTTCCCGAGATACGAAGCAATCGTTCTCGCCCAGTTTGATTTACTAAGAACAACCGATGGGCCACCCACGCAATATAAAGAAGATGCAAAAAAACGCGCGGAACAGATTTATCGAGATTGGAAAACTGAACAAAGAAGAGAAGCAGAGTTCTCAAATAAACCATTTAGAAGGGGCTGGTGGGATGAGGATGATATTCCATCAGTGCACACAAGAGAAACAGGGAAACACGGTTTTGGATCTGAGGATGACTACTCAGACGATTCGCACGCTTAGGTAATTATCGAATACAAGCTTCCGGAGTTTTTGATAATTCCTTTTACTTCCATCATCGAAAGCGTGCTTCCGAAGAAAATTTAAACCAGCAACTTAAGCGTTTTGATTTGCCACGTAATAATCAATCAATCTTCTGATCATTGCCTGATATGAAGCATTGTGCTTTTTCGCGGCACTTTTGAAGAAACTTAAACTTTTTTGAGAAAGAGTCAATGTCACCCTAGTCTTTTTTTCATTTAAAACCAAATCTTTTGGCTTTGGTAAAAAATCCTTTATAGCCATCATTTCCCCAAATGTTCCTTCGAAAATATTATCTTTATATCTGCTTTTCATATATCTTCCTTTCCTTGCGCCAGTATCCGGCGCCGAAAATTCTGATTTTATTTTTTCTGTATGTAAATCTTACTGTGCATACTTTACCTTTAATTTTTCCTAAACAATAATATCTTGTTTCTTTTTCGGCGCTATGACCTATATCCTTAAATATAAGTCTATTCCGATCAAGAAATGCTTTCTGCGCATCCCAAAATGATATTTTATGCTTCTTAAAGTTCTCTCTATTTTTGTCTTCATCCCACTCAAAAGTTGTATTCATAAATATATTACCATATTAGCATATACTTTGTCATCTTTAGTTATTCACGGAATACAAGCTTCCGGAGTTTTTGATAATTCCTTTTACTTCCATCATCGAAAGCGTACTTCCGAGGATTTGAGATGAGATTCCGGTTTTTTTGACAATCTCATCAAAATACAAACCTTCGTTTTCCAGAACTTCCAAAATCTTCCTTTCTATTTTGTTTTCGGTTTTGAATTTTGTATTTTTTGATTTCGAATTTGTTTCGGATTTAGTATTTTGGATTTCGAATTTCAATTCTTTGAGTATACTTTCGGCGCTCGTTACTAATCTCGCTCCCTTCTCAATAAGTTCAAGAGGCGCTTTGGAAAGACTGGATGTTATCGGTCCCGGAATTGCAAAAACGCGCCTTTCAAACTCCAAACCAAAATTTGCAGTAATAAGTGAGCCACTATCTTCTGCCCCTTCTGTCACCAAAACTCCTTCTGAAATACCGGCAATAATTCTATTTCGTGCTGGAAAAGTGCCGATTCCGGGCGGCGTGCCAGGAGGATATTCAGAGATTATAAGTCCGTCAGAGTCTAAGATTTCTTCATAAAGTTTTTCATTCTCTTTCGGATATGGCACATCAACGCCATTGCCAAGTACCGCAATCGTTTTGCCGCCTGCGTCAATTGCTCCCTTGTGCGCAGCTCCATCTACTCCAAATGCCATTCCCGACACTATTGTTAAACCACTACTGGCAAGTTCTTTTGCAAACAATTCGGTTATTTCTCTTCCGTAATTTGTAATTCGTCTTGTGCCTACAATTGCGATTGAAGGAGAATTTAATAAAGTTATATCACCTTTTGCGTAAAGCACTGATGGAGGATTAGTAATTGATTTTAAAAGACTCGGATATTCCTTGTCCAAAAGGGTGATAAATGAAATTTTTTGCTTCTCAAGCTGTTTCTTGTATCTTTCAAGGTCAAAATCATCACGGAATTTCAGAAATTTGGATGTGAGCGCGGGCTTTAATATTGGTAAAAGCTCCGATTCTGAAGCACTCCATGCCTTTTTTAAACTTTCGAAATTCCTTGCGAGCAAATCTAAACTCTTAGGACCAATGCCCGGCGCCATCGAAAACCCCAACCAATAATTTCTTTCTTCCATAAAAATAACCTCTAACGACTAGCTACTAACTTCTAACATATGACGGCTAACTGTTAACTATTCTTTAGTTTTTTAGACAATCCACCAAGTTGTCTTGAAATTATTTCATACTTTTCTTCAAAATAATTAAATTGCGCTTCATTAATGATCTTAAGCTCGAAAGCAATTTCCAAACTCGCAACAGTTTCGTCAACTGAGCCCAATGCAATGGTAATATATCTGTTAAAATCTTTATCCGATTGCTTGGATGAACCTTCTGCGATATTTAATAGCACTGAAAGCGAGCTTCTCTTTATCTGATCGGAAAGATAATAATAATTTCTGGAAAATTTGCTTAACATAAAAGCTATCTCTATATGCAAGGATTTTGCGTCTTGATAAACTTTAAAATTCCTAAATCTAAAAGCCATGAATAAAGTTTAACACACTGAGCATTAGCAGTTAGTTGTGAGAAGTTAGCCGTTAGCAGTTAATCTTTTTTCCTCGTAAAATAATCTTCTAAGATCTTTTTCGCGATTGGGGCTGCGATATTTGAGCCCTCTCCACTTTCTTCGGATAGAACTGTTACTACAATTTCAGGGTCATATGCCGGCGCAAAAAGCGTAATCCACGCATGAGGAAGAGTTTTCTTTCCTCCATGCTCGGCAGTTCCGGTTTTACAGGCAACGGAAACTTTGCGGTAGTCTTTAAAACCTGCAGAACTGGTGGCTTGCGGCGCTTCAAAATAATTCTTGTTATCTATTTTTAATCTTGGATTCTTGACTTTGAAATCAAAAAACGGCCACGCAACTCCTCCGGGAGAACATGAATTTATCATTCCCTGTCTTATCAAGGAACGCGTTTCATCATTTAACAAACCTGTCTTCAATGGCTCGTTGAGCTTTTCATTCCTAAGAATATGCGGACGGTAAAGAGTCCCTCCGTTTGCAATAACTTCCGCCCACGTATTTACCTGAAGCGGAGTCGTAAGCAGATACCCCTGCCCTATACTATAATGGTATGTGTCCCCGAGATACCACGGCTCCCCAATTTCTTTCTGCTTCCATTTTTGAGTTGGTACAAGCCCCGTCGACTCGCTATTCAAATCTATTCCAAGTTTTTTTCCAAGGCCAAATTCCGAAGCGGTCTTTGAAATCTTGTCAACTCCGATTTTTTCTCCGAGTTTATAGAAGAAAACATCGTTTGAGCGCTGAATACCCTTAACTACATCCACTTCTCCATCTGTCCTTCCGTATTGCGTGAAATACCAGTTGGCGAAAGAAAACTCGCCGACTGTAATTCTTCCTTTGTCTTCTACTTTGAAATTCTCATCAATAATTTTATTTTCAAGTCCCGCGGACGCTACTACCAGCTTGAATGTGGAACCGGGAGGATATGTGCCTGAGACAGGTCTATTCAAGAGCGGCTGGCTTTCTCCGTCGGTTAAAATACTTGGTAAATTTTGATAACCCGAAGAAGTTGCTGTTTTATAAGTAGCCCCAAGTGTGAAGAAATTATGGTCAAAAGACGGTTTTGAAATCATTGCAATTATTTCACCTTTTGGTGTGGAGACAATAGCGGCTCCTTTCTTGACATTTTCCATTGCGGAAAATGCAGCTTTTTGGATGTTCAAATCCAAATTTACGGTAATATTCTCTCCAGGAATTGGGTCAGTTTTCCCAAGCTTACGCACCGACTTCCCAAGACTATTTACCTCGACAAGCTCCTTGCCATCTTCACCTTTGAGCATCGGTTCATACTCGGCCTCAATTCCCATTTTTCCGATAAGGTCGTTTCCCAGATAATCTGAGAATTCAGGCTGTTTTAGTTCTTCAGGCGAAATCTGGCCGATATATCCTAAGACATGTGAAAACATTTCTTTGTAGGGATAGGATCGGAGTGCATCAACTTCGAGGTCTTTTTTCCCCTGAGCGATAAGGACTAGCGCTTCGTCATTGGTAAGAACTTTTGTTTTACCGTTCACAGTTTCCCGAAACCCGGGAATGTTATAAACCAGAGGCTTACCATTCCTATCAAGGACCACTCCGCGTGGCGCGTGTACTGGAATTGTCCTAATCCTGTTGGTATCAGAAAGGTTTCTGTAATAATCCCCGCGGATGATTTGGACCCAAAATGTTTTGGCAAATAATCCCGCAACAATCAATACCAAAAATACAGGAAGGAAAAATTCTCTTAAATGATATTCTTTTCCGTGGGGATTGCGTCTGCCCGTTGCCTGTCTCGTACTTATAAAATCGGAAAATATTGCGTCATTTTTATTTTTCATATTCAAGACTTATAGATTTTTTGCGTATATGGAATCTATCTGCTTGGATGAGTAAAAAGAAAAAACCAATGCTTATTAATGCGGAAGTTATAGCTTGCAAGAAAATAAAACGGCCGTCAAAAAAAATTAGATAGATCAGGCTTCCGGAGAATGATGAGATGAAAACAAAAGGAAAAGTCTGGACATCAAATTTGCGCTCATAAAGAAACACGGTTGCAAGAATTAATAAATAAAAAATGCTCGACTGCCCCAGCGGATTAGAAAGCATGATATCAAGGACTACGCCGCACAGAAACGCGATAAGAAAAACAGAAGTTTTTTTTGTAGCAATTGCAAGATTTAAAAGCAGTACTAGAACAAGAGGAATAGTCGTCACCGACCCCTGAAGAACTAGCGATAGTAAAAACAGCAAAACAAGAAAAATCATTTCAATTTACAACTATAAAAACCGCGGAAAGATTTGAAAAATCAAGCGGGCTTTGGACTTTCCCCTTTTGGAAAACCTCACTTGGTTTTTTCTCAACCGATGTAATTCTGCCCACGATTAAATCCGGCGGAATTCCCCGCCCCGCTTCATCCTGACTTCCCTTAGTCACCAAAATATCAGACGTTTTTATGTCATCGGCCTGAAGAACATTATCCAGAAGCATTTGCCTTCCCCCATCACCCTTCACCACTCCATTCCCTCCCGACCTATCATCTTTTACCGTAACGGAAAATGAATTATTTGTCAGAATGTCTGCTTTTGAGAAATAATTTGAGGCAGAAATCACTTTACCTACCAGAATATTTTTGATAACCACCGCATCGCCTACTTTCACCCCGTCATTTGTCCCTTTATCAAGGGTAAAAGTTGTAGGATCGGTAATACCCGGAATGAAACTCGGCGCGCCGACTATTTTGGCCGGCAAAAGCCTCATTCTTTCTTCTCCGCCTTTTTCAAACTGATCACGAAGCGCATTGTTATCCCTGATAAGTTTGTTCTGCTCAACTAATTTCCCCAAAAGAATTCTGTTCTCTTCCCTAAGCTTCTCTGAAGAAGAATCAGGATTAGATAAAAAATTAAATGCTGAGTAGGTGATACTTTGAATGGGCGAAGTAATTTTGCCAAGCAAAGACTCTGGTCCTGAGAGAAATCCTGCTTTTGAAAAAATAAATAATAGTATGGATAAAATAAGAAGTACAAAAAAAACAACAGAGACTTTACTCCTTTTTACCATACAGAAATTCTAAACCTTTCGAAGCTCTCTGACAACCCACAAATTAGCGATTAGCAATTAGAAATTAGCGATTAGAAAATTTTAAGTTCAGAAAACTAACTAGTTGCTAGTGGCTAATAACTAGTCTCTATTTGAGGCCGCCGATGACTATGAAGGACTATTATGTTTTACGGGAAGTATCCCTCTTTCGCTTAAAAGCGCAATTCCACCTGAAAAAGCTTCAAGATAGGTATCCGCATAGATTTCTTTACATTTTTCTCTTTCTTCTTCGCTAATCTTGAATTCTGATAATTGATAGACTAATCCCCTAGCGTCCACATAATCCTGAAACCTTTTGTATTCATCACTTCCTACACTATCAAGGTCGACAATCCTACAATCCAACGTAACATTATGATCAGAAAGATATCTATGTGTCCAACCATTTTCATGCATAAGTCCCACGTTTCGCCCTAATGTTTTAGCAAACCATCTAATGTATTCCTTATTACTCATAGGCCTTTTCATGCCAAGTTCCTGAGATACCATTTTTCTTGCATCTTCAAAAAGGAGCGTGTCATCTTTGTTGGTAACTCTTGCTCTTGTACCAAAAGCTCTAATTTGGATCACGCTTCTAAAATTGTCATGCATTTGATTAATCGAATACTTTGAAACACCTCTGAGAGAAATTTTTGTATTTCCATTGACTACCTCCCAAAGTCTTATAATCCCGATAGTTCTGTGAGTTCTGATACCTGCTTTGAGGAATTCCTCACTAAGCTCGTAATCATGCAAAGCATAGTCTTTCTCCATAAGACCTCCGAGATTGTTTTTATCGCCGTGGTATATGCGGCCCAACTCCATTCTTGCTGGACCCCCACTAAAACCGAATCTCAGATTTCCTGAACCCTTTATGTCTATATCTCTATAAATCCGTCCTTCTGTATCTGAAAAAAGAACTCTTCCTAAAAGCGCTGACCTCCTATGAAAGGGCAATATTTCCAAGGACATTTCTCCATCCATCTCTGCTCTATAAGGCGCATTAGAGTATGTATCTGATAAAAATACTCCCACTGGAGATGATTCTCCTTCTATAAGATTGAGAGGTGAATATATTTGCGGATTTACCAACATCACTCTATTTTTGACAGGAGAAAATATAGCAGCATTTAATTCTCTATCTGCTACTGCCCTTTCTTCCAGCAAATTACCTAATCCAATTGGTAGATTTAAGCTTGGAACTTCAGTTTTTGACATAATGCGGAATTATATCACTATGGGGTATGAAATTCAACCTATTTCAGGCCGCCGATGACTTTGACTCTTTCAAGAAGCGTTGGGTCTTCAAGCACTTTTCCTGTCCCCCGCACTACGCTTGTCAGTGGATCTTCGGATTTTACAACTTGAATTTTAGTCCTTTCCACTATCAGGTCTTCAATTCCGCGAAGTTGAGAGCCACCGCCTGTAAGAAGTATTCCGTGTTCTAGAATATCAGAGATAAGCTCTGGCGGCGAATCTTCTATAACATCTGAGATTGCATCAATTATGTCAGACACCACGGGTGCCAATGCCTCTCTTATCTCGACTTCCGTAATTTTCAAACTCTTCGGAAGTCCTGTCTCAATATCCATCCCCCGCACTACTGCAATTCTGCTCTTCTCATTTTCTTCTGTTTTAATCTCTTCCTCCTTAGTTTTCAAATCTTCCCCCCCTCCCTCTTCTTTCTTTTCTTTGGAATCCTCGTCAATATTTTTTATATTTAATTTTTTATTTTTTATTTTGCCTTCAAATGCGCTTCCCACTTTTATCTTCACATCTTCAGCTGTTTTTTCTCCAAGCATAAGCCCGTGACGAAGCCTTATGTAATGCGTTATCGCTCTATCCATCTCATCTCCTGCAGAAAGAATTGACTTATTTACCACAATTCCTCCCAATGAAATTACTGCAACTTCAGTAGTCCCCCCGCCAATATCTACAATCATCGAGCCGGTTGATGAGAAAACCGAAACTCCTTCGCCAATTGCCGCAGCCATCGGTTCTTCAATAAGAAATGCTTCGCGTGCTCCGGCATTAAGAGCAGCTTCCCAAACAGCACGTCTTTGGACTTCGGTCACAGCAGATGGAATTCCTATCGCAACTTTTGGCTTGGAAAAAGCCAGGGGCAGGATATTTCCAACCTCATGAATAGAATGGATGTAATACTCAATCATGCTGGAGGTTGCATCAAAATCCGCAATAACTCCACCCCGAAGAGGTTTTATCACCAGAATATTTGGCGGAGTCTTCCCCAGCATTTTCTTTGCCTCCGTACCAATGGCGATCATCTTCTTGGTCTTTTTGTGCATCGCTACAATCGACGGTTCGCGTATCACGACTCCTTTTTCCTTCACCCAAATTAGAGTATTTGCGGTTCCCAAATCTATACCGATATCGTAGGAGAAAAGACTGAAGAATTTATCAAAAATACTCATAAAACAGCAACTAGATATTAGCCATTAGCCACTAGTATTCATAATAGCAATAAACCGATAGAATTAAAAGCTTATTGGTAATGTGAATTTATATCTATAACCTCTGCTTGGGAATCTACGATAATAAATATCGCCCGGTACTTTCTATCAATTCTGAAAGAATATATTCCGGCAGACTTAGGCTCAAGAAGCTCGGTGTTTAAAGATCTGTGACGAGGGTTTTGTTCAAAAATTTCAACCTGTTTCTCAAATTTTCTGACAAGCTGATGCTTTTTAAGATAATCTTGAAGACTAAGACGAAGTGGTTTTACGGGCATATGCAGAGGAAGCTGATAAACCTTTTATCATACTATCAACGAATTTTTTATTGTATCTGCCTGTTTTCTCAAAATCATTCTTTATCTTATTAAGCGCTTGAGGTTTAAATTCTTGAAAAACCAAATCTTTCTGGGTAAAATATCTTTTAAGAAGACTTCCGACGAACTCAGAACGGGTCGCAAAGCCCTGCTTCTTGGTTTCGAAATCTACTTTCTTGGCTATCTGACTCGGTAAGGAAATTGTAAGCGTATTCATGGTATTAATAATAACAATATTGACGGCTATTTGTCAATGAAATTAGTTGATTTGACGATTACTAATATACTAGTATATTAGTAATTTTAGATTTTAGCTCACCCTTATCGTTCGTGTCTTTAATCCGCCGAAGGCGGAGCGCTTGACCCCGATTTAATCGGGGTTGACAAAAAGATTGAAAAATGAAATATTTATAGTATAATGTCAGATGAAATGCCAAAGTCTAAAGAAAGTATTGATGTCACTTCTCAACCTGAGCATTTAGGCGTAGCTTGGGATGTAAGCAAAGGTCCTCTTCCTCCTGATCACATTTTGAATCAGGATAGCGTGGCTCAAACTGGATTGCCAAAAGAATTCTCCGAACCAACTCTTAACAATCCCGACGACTTAGCGAAAAATGCTGACGAAGCTGAAGAATTATTAATGGACAAAGTGGAAGCAAGCGCAAAATTTCAAGGCGTGTACTTTGGTAGATGGGGCAAGAAAACAAGTGATTCAGATACGCGAGTTCTGGGTTTTAGGAAAAATCCAACAGGAAATAGAGGATTGGTTGTTTTAACAATAGATGGCCCAAAGTTTTTAGGTTTAAATGAGGATAAACCTGAGGAAGAAGTGCATCTTAATAAGATTCTGGAACAGAGAATAGCCCATGAAAATAACCCAGATGATTTTGGAGCCACCGAGGCTGGGTATTACAGAGAAAAGGATACTATCGTTTTAGCAGCTACAATGCCCGACGGAGTAAGTGAAAGAATTGAATTTCCTCGGGGAATGAGAGGTACGACTTTAAGAGGATTTGTTGACCTTGACGAAAATTCATATACTAAGGTCGTCGAAGAAGCGATAAGCAAAAGCGTAGAGATGACAGCTCCTCCTCCATCATTCGCCGAGAAGAACAAGCAAAAAATTGAACAAGCAGAGAGTTTATCAAAAATAGTTGATAATCTTCCTCTTCGTGATTAGTTCTCCTTGCCCAAATCTTCCTTTTCTCTTGACCCCGATAGATAAAATTCTATCAATCGGGGTTGACAAGTTTTTGTGATTGTGGGATTATTCAGGAAGTATGACTGATGGGATAAGTGAATTACCTCCTGCATCTCCAAATGGTAACGGATCTCATCCCGAAGCTTCCCTACCGCCTAAAGAAACAGATATTGATACGACGTGGTCACGAAGAATGGACGCCATGGAAGAAAGTGAACTTAAATACTATGCCAAATTCGGAGAAAAGACCAAAGCCGGAGATTCTAGGATCATGGTTCCGATAGTCCCTATCTATGGAGGCGCTACGGAAGTTTTTGGCGCGTTGACTTCTGATGGCCCTGTCGCATTTTCTATCAAGGGCGACTACGATAGTGGACTCGGTCAATCCGCTCTTCGGAAAATTATAGATAAAAGAATTGAGATGATGAGAAACGCCACTCTGGAAAATCCACTACCCGCCGCAGGTTATTATAAAGATGGAGAAATTCATTTAAAATTATCAGATGCTGATGAAGATCTATGGCTATCTCCGACTGGAGCTAATAGCGGCATGGCCACTCAACCAAAGCTTAAGCGCGAAGATGTACTTGATCCGAGAAATCGCCTTCTAACTACTAGTATTATAAATAGTAAAGAAGTAGCAAGAGGCAAAGAAGTTCCAGATCCTAAGGCTGAAGATTTAGAAGCTATAATAAAGACTGCAGAGGGAATAAGTCTCGACAGTGCCATCGGAGCCATGCCGAAAGCCGCTTAATTCTTCTTGCCCAAAAGTTTTTAATTTGTTATCATCTTTCTATCCTCACATGAATTTATTAAAACTTTGTAACCGCGTCATAGAATATTCTTTCTACGCTATTTTTCTTTTCATCCCTCTAGTCCTTGCAGGAGATACTTCAGAGCTTTTTGAGTTTAATAAGATGTGGGTCGCCTTCGGACTTGGAATAGTTATTACAGCCGCGTGGATAGTCAAATCAATCATTTCGGGCAGATTGGAAATCCAACGGACTCCCCTTGATATTCCTATCGGGCTTTTTCTTCTCTCGCAAATTATGTCCACTATTTTTTCGCTAGACCATCATGTTTCTATCTGGGGTTACTACTCGCGGTTCAACGGAGGATTGCTTTCAACGATTCTTTACATTGTGCTTTACTACGCATTCGTCTCAAATGTTTTGCTGAAGGAAAACAATGAAAATAATTTTCTCAACTTTAAGGCTGTGAAGAAAATATTAAACATAAGTCTTATCTCAGGGCTTATCGTAGGGCTTTGGGGACTTCCTTCGCATTTTGGATATGATCCAACCTGTTTTCTCTTCCGGGGACAGCTGGATGTCTCATGCTGGGCTGATGACTTTCAGCCCAAAATTCGTATATTTTCAACCCTGGGACAGCCGGATTGGCTTGCCGCTTATATGGGCATCCTAATTCCTATAAATATTGCTCTTATTATTAACAATCTTAAAGACAGTCTTGGGAAAAAATTAAAACTTGGGATAGTAAGTCTTGATTTGCCGTCAAAAATAAAACCCGTAACAATTTTTTATATTTTAACTCTTGCTTTGTTTTATACCAACCTTCTTTATTCCGGTTCGCGCTCTGGAATTCTTGCGGTTTGGCTTGCCGTAGCAATGCTTCTTATTGGATACTATTTTCTTCACGGACGAAAGACGGTTAAGCTTTTTGCTCCCGTACTTATTCTTACGATAATTGCAGTCTTTGCATTTTCGATTGGAACTCCATTTGGATTTTTGAATAAATTTACGTATGGAGGGCTAAAGAGCGCTTTAAATCCTCCAAAGCCCGCCGGCAAAGTTCAGGAGTCTGCAAAACCTGCACCACAGCATACAGGAGAATTAGGCGGAACAGATTCGGGAAAAATTAGGCTTCTTGTCTGGACCGGCGCAATAAATGCGTGGAAGGACAACCCGCTTTTTGGAACGGGAGTTGAAACTTTTGCCTTCGCATACTATAAATATAAACCGGCTGGGCAGAACCTTACGTCAGAGTGGAATTTCCTTTACAACAAGGCGCACAACGAATTCTTGAATTATCTTGCGACCTCTGGACTATTTGGTCTGGGAAGCTATCTTGCAATTATTGGATACTTTTTTTACCTTTCTTTAAGAAAACTCTTGCGCGAAAAAGATAACCCCAACGGACTTCTGATATTGGGATTTTTGGCATCTCTTGTTACAATTCTTATAACCAACTTTTTCGGTTTTTCTGTAGTAATCGTGAATATCTATTTTTTCCTAATCCCCGCTTTTGCGTTTGCAGTACTAAGGCTTATCGACTCAGATAAAATTTTCTCATTTCCAAAAACTGCACCACAAGCAAGTAATACTCATCGTCTTTCTCCATTCCAATGGATCTCATCAGCTGCCGTTGTCCTAATCGGTCTCTATCTTATTTACAATCTTTTTGTTTTCTGGAATGCCGATAAAGCCTATGCTTATGGGAATAATCTTGACCGCGTAGGATACTACCAGCAGGCTTTTCCCTATCTTCAAAAAGCGGTGGCCCAGCGTCCGGGCGAGCCGCTATTCAGGGACGAGCTTTCCGTAAACAATGCAATACTTGCCGCCCAAATTCTCTCCTCTCCGGATATAAAAGACTCTACTACCGCCGCTCAGGAAGCACAAGCCTTAAGCCAGCAGGCACTTGCGATGAGCGGGCAAATTGTGTCATCATATCCGAATAACTTTGTTTTTTGGAAAACCAGAGTCAGGATTTTCTACACACTTTCTCAGGTCGACCCCAACATGCTTATCCAAGCTCTTGATGCTGTAAAACGCGCGCAAGCGCTTGCACCAAATGACGCAAGTATTAATTTCAATCTCGGGGTCATAGAAGGACAAACAGGTAATATTGACGGTGCGATAATGGCCTTGGAAAGAACAATTCAGATGAAGCCTGATTACAGAGATGCAAGATATGCGCTCGGACTTTTCTATAATCAAAAAGCGTATGATAAGGACGGCAAAACTGTAATAGACAGAAGTTTTCTTGAAAAGGCAAAGGAGCAGATGAGATATATCTTAAGCCACATTTCTTCAGGTGATGCTCAAACCAAACAAGCCCTCGAAATGCTTGAAAAGAAATAAGCGGTTGACAAGATTCCTCTTTCTGGCTTCCCTCTTCTTGCTTTTGGACGCTTCAAATGGTATATTAGCTCCTTATGCCAGACATTAGAGAAAGTCGTACTCCCAGAATATTTAGCAGAAAGGATCTCCTTCTTGGGCTCAGTTTTGCGGGTGCTACCATAGGGGTTGCTGCAGTTACCAGCCCATCAAGCGTTGAGAGTACAGCAAAGTCTGCATGGAAATTGATAAACCCAGGCCAGGATAAACCAACTTTCCAAGAACAAACTCCAGGCTCGCACTTTGTCTCTCCCCATCTTGGATACACTTTGGAGAACAATGAAAATTGGACCACCGGCTCTGATGTTCTTGAAAACGGCTCATATCTTGATTATTTTATTCTTGATCCGAACAGAACTGAAGACCAACCTTTAAGTCCGCAAATAACAATTACAGTCACTCAGGTACATTCCCCAATGACCACTACAGGCTATGCACAAATATGGGCAGAAAAGTTATACAAATTACGAAATGAGGATATAAATGCATTTTCTCCAGCTTTTCAGAAAGGCCCACCTATTAGCGACAAGAGTTCAACTCTCGTAACAACACCTACTATTGGCGGACTGAAATTTCACGCTGCCATTTTTATCAAAGACAATATAGCCTATACATTTTGCTATGTAGCACCGGAAGATGAATACTATGCCAAAGACGAGAATGAAGTCACTAATTTCAACATAATGACTCTAATGCGAAGCTCAATGCATATAATGGGTGCTCCGGAATTTGCTTCTCCGCCTCCCAAAAACAATCTTTAGAATATTCTTTTTCATGCCTGTTCATGCTATAATCTCCCAAATGGTACCAATAATTACAGCACCACATCCGGTTTTATCAAAACCTGTGAAGAAAATCACCAAAGTTAACAAAGGAATCCGAGATCTTTTGAAAGAAATGGAAGAAGCTCTGCTTTCGGCCAAAGACCCTGAAGGCGTAGGACTTGCTGCTCCTCAGATCGGCAAATCTCTTGCTATTTTTATAACCAAACCTACTCACAAGTCCCCCATCCATATTTTTATAAATCCGCAGATTATAAGTGAAGAAGAAATTCCGGAAGCACAAAAGAAAAAATCTCATTCTGCACGCCTCGAAGGCTGTCTGTCACTTCCCACCATTTGGGGAGAAGTCAAAAGAAATCCTTCTCTTGTTCTGTCCTACATGGATCAGAAAGGGAGAAGGCATGATAAGCCATTTAAAGGATTTATGGCGACAATTATTCAGCACGAAGCTGATCATCTCAATGGAAAACTTTTTACAGAACGCGTTCTTGACCAAGGCGGTACACTATACAAATCCCACAAAAATGAAAAAAATGAAGACGAATTTGAAGAACTTGAGATCTAAAATGGTATAATTACCTCATGAGTGAAGCAGGAGCACAGACAAGCCGCGAAGGCCTAAGACCACCTCCGCTTGATCAAAAAGCTCAGGATTTTCTAGTTAGGGTCTTTAGAAAAGCACAAGCAGATCTTGGAATAGCGGGAAAAAGACCGAATCTGGTCAATATTTTCGATCAAGCATCGCATCTTACCAAAGGCTTTTACAGAAATGAGGCATCTCGTGATTATCCCTTTACACAAGCTCTACTCGATAAATCAAATGAAAATATTCTGGAATGGCTTACTCCTATTGGAGAACGGGCTGGAATAAGAATGCCCTCGACCTCTTTCCGTAATTTCGTAAACCCTGATGAGCAAATAGCCATGAATGGCGTTGCCTGTCTTTTTTTGTCTCAAGTGTTCGAAGAATCCCCTGATCTTGCTGCACAATACAAAGACAAAGAGGTAAAACCCAAAGCATACATTCTTCATCCGGGCGGTCAAAGAAGATTTGTATTGGCTATAGCTGATGGAGAAAGAAAAATGGTAGTAAAACCGATACGATATCCGACTGAAGAAGCAGTGGCACGGGAAGCCTCTGATGCAGGAATAGGACCTAAGATATATCACAGTTCTCCCGACTGGCTTGCAGAAGAATTGGTAGAAGGCCAATCCCTTGAAGATCTGCGCGGTAATTCGCTTCTACTTGGAAATGTTTTGGGAAAAGCACACATATCACTTACTCGTCAAGCCCTAGGATTTGAAGATGATGTATTAAACCACATAAGATACGATCAGAAAAATAGGAGAGTAACCCTTATAGATTGGGAAAATGCAAGACAAACTGTAGATCCTGATGAAGAACTAAAAGCAACAAAAAGATCATTGAAAGATTTATACAGCGAAGATAAAGACAGCCTCAAGACTGCAATGGACTCTTTTAAAACCACGTACGGAGAGATCGGTGAAGTTGCAGCATGAAACAAAAAATAGTATTCTTTGGTTCTTCGAAATATGTAATCCCTGTCATTCAGACCTTAAAATCAGCTAATTCGAGGTTGAACCTCGAATTGGTCGTTACTACAGAGCAAAACCCAAATGATGCAGTGCCGTCTTTTTCTATAAAGAACAACATCCCTTATCTATCTGTATCCAGACTTTCCCATCCAATCGTCAATAATAAATTATCAATAGTTAATGCTGAGCTCGCGGTTCTTGCCGACTTCGGACTGATAATACCAAATACAATTCTGAACTTATTTCCTAAAGGGATAATTAATCTTCACCCTTCCCTTCTTCCAAAATACCGCGGGCCTTCTCCCGTCCAAAACGCAATTCTAAATGGTGATAAAAAAACGGGAAATTCAATAATAATACTTGATGAAAAAGTCGATCATGGGCCAGTTCTTTTCCAAAAGGAAGAAAAAATTTCTGAAAATGATACGGCAGAAAGTCTTTACTTGAGGCTTTTCAAAATCGGTGCGGACAATTTAATTGAAGTTATCAATGAATATACAAATGGCAAATTAAAACCAGTACCGCAAGACCATGCCAAAGCTTCTTTTACAAAAATTCTGAGTAGGAAAGACGGCTTTATTGATATTGGAAATTGCCCACCGGCCGAAAAGATTAAACAAATGATAAGAGCTTATTTTCCATGGCCGGGAGTTTATTTTAAGACTGATTTAAACGGTAATGAGAAAATTATTAAGCTTTTGCCGAAAGGGAAAGTTCAAGTTGAAGGTAAGAATCCGATGAGCTACAAAGACTTTGAAAACGGATACTCAGAAGGGAAAAACTTGCTTCGCAAAATTGGTCTAATTCCTAATTAACCTAATTGTTCTAATTTTTTGAATTTTAAGAATTAAGATTTATTTAGAAATTAGAAATTAGGATTTAGAAATTTAAAAGCTATACTGTTACCGCTGATGCTTCCTGAAAAGATGGAACAACCGTTTCTACTGAAACTTTCTCTTTAATTTTCCTATCTCTCGTGCTTTTTCCCTTAAGAAGTCTCATGCATTTGGCGCAAAGCTTCATTCTCTTCATAATACCGCCTACACTAATTCTCGCTGTATGAAGATTGGGCTTAAAGATTCTTTTTGTTCTTCTTTTGGAATGGGAAACGTTGTGTCCGTACATTATTCCCTTTCCGCAATTCTGGCATTTATTTCCGCTAATCATTTTTATTCGCTTTCTGTCTACGGTCTGCTGACTACAGCTGTAGACGGTAGTCTGTAGTCTATTTGCGTCCAATTATGGTATCATAATACGAGTATTTAAACAATATGGATCTCAATTTGATAGATATAGCAATTTTTATAGTAGTACTCTTATTCTCCGTAATATTACACGAGGTCATGCACGGCTTTATAGCTGATAGATTGGGTGATCCTACTGCAAGACTTCTGGGAAGACTTACGCTAAATCCTATAAAACATATTGACCCCTTCCTGAGCATTCTTCTTCCATTAGTAATGTTATTCTCGACTAATGGTCAGTTTGTTTTTGGTGCGGCGAAGCCTGTACCTGTAGACCCTTTTAATCTCCGCGATGGAAAAAAAGATTTAGCTCTTGTGTCATTATCCGGACCCTTAACTAACATCGCAATTGCACTTTTTGCCGCGGTATTATTTAAAATTACTGGAGAACCTTTTCTTAGAGGAATTCTTCATCTAAATTTAGTTCTTGCGGTTTTCAATCTCATTCCAATTCCTCCGCTCGATGGCTCGAAAATCATAGCCATGTTTCTTTCCGATCGACAAGCAGCCGCATATCTTTCCCTATCATCTTTTGGAATGTTTATTATTTTTTTCCTTCTCGTCTTTCCCGTGGGCGGGTTTTCACTTGGAGATTTAATGTTCAATCTTATTTCTTTTGCCGAAAACCTCCTCGGCGTCTGATATAATTGTTTTATCTAGTTGCTAATCGCTAGTGGCTAGTTGCTGATTTATGTCATATCTAGTTTTTGTCCGCCACGGCGAGTCTACTTATAATGCAAAGGGCGTCTGGACCGGATGGGACAATCCTCCTCTTTCTGAAAAAGGTTTTGAAGAAGCACGACAAGCAGGACAACTTCTCAAAGATATAAAATTCGATATTGCCTATACCTCAGACTTACTTCGCGCCCAGCAAACCCTTGATGAAATAAAAAAAATCCTTGGTATTGAAATTCCGACAATCATCTCCCCCGAAATTAAAGAGAGGAATTACGGCGATTATACAGATAAAAACAAATGGGAAGTAGAAAAAGAGCTCGGCGAGGAAGAATTCAAGAAATTAAGAAGAAGTTTTGACTATCCTGTCCCCAACGGCGAATCCCTAAAAGACGTCTACAACCGCACGGTTCCCTATTTTACGAGAGAAATTCTGCCAAAACTAAAAGAGGGTAAAAACGTCCTGATAGTCGCACACGGCAACAGTCTTCGCGCGCTAACCAAGTATATTGAGAATATTTCCGATGAGGGAATTGAAAATGTCGAAATCCCGACCGGCCAAGTAATAGTTTACCAAATAAATCCCGAAGGGAAAGTTGCTTCCAAAGAGATTAAAACCGCAAATTAATAGTTGACTTTTGCCACTTTTGAATCTAGATTAAATATGAAAGAAGGGAGGTGAAGAAAATGATAATTGGACTTGAAGGAATATTGATAGGAAGTGAGGACGCGAAGAATCTCGGTAAGTTTTATAAAGATGTGGTTGGGCTGAAATCAACCGATGAAATGGAATTTGGTGAAGACAATAGCTACGGGATTACATTTGATTTAGGAAAAGGAGTTGGGCTTTACGTAATGGATCACTCCAAAGTAAAAGGCAAAAGCGCACTTCCCGACCGAGTGATGTTCAATCTTGAGGTTGATGACATTGAGAAAGAAGTGGCAAGACTTAAGAAGGCAAAGGTAAGAGTTGTCGCAGATATTTATCATATTGAAGATTATGGATATGTCGCAACTCTTGCAGACCCTGACAACAACTATTTCCAACTAGTAAAAACTAAAGAATAGTTCTTGAGAATTCTTTTTGGATAAAATCCGTGAGATATTTAGGAACTCTGTTTTGCCATTTTTTATTTTTTCTAAAGAGTTCTCGGATAATAACTCCCTGATAAGTTTTTCGATTTAAAAATTTTATTTTTAAAATCTTAAATCCGGCTTTTTCAAGAATATCATTTGTCCAATCGTTATTTCCAAACGCGATATCAAATCTGCCAGCTTTTATTAAAAGTTTTTCAAGCCAAACGTCATCACTTGGATCATCAGGACTTGGAATAATTTTTAATACCTTATCTTCTAAACTTTCCTCGGCAATTACTTTTTTAATCATTTCCGCACGCGTTTTATAAGATAAGGGATTATTTTCATCCGACATATTGGATGAGCCAATTACAATAATAATTTTCTCTGAAGCTTCCAAAGCTTTTTCTATCAAATAAAGATGTCCTTTGTGAAACGGCTGAAACCTCCCAACAACAAGTCCAATCTTTATTTGCATGGATACTATTATATACAAAAAAGGGCTAAGATTGAATTAACCAATCAAACTACATCAGCAGGAATTAAGGTGTACTTAGAACGTCTTCAAGTAAGATTAGGATTAATTTTTTTCTGGTAACGCGAGGTGTTGCTCAATTTTCCTAACTCGCCTATCTAGCTTAATATCTCCTTCGTCGTAATTTTTGGTGATAATCTCAACGGTTTTTCTAATATATCGAAGGTCTTTCTTGATAGGCTTCAGTTTGGTTTCCAATTGTTCATCAACAACACCATTCACTTCCTCATGGACAACAGTTCTTATTTGGTTTAAATCAGATTTTGTTAATGTCATAAGACTAGTCATTATTCTACAAATCTATGCATTTTTCAAGAACACAAACTGTATCAGCAGGTCGCGTTCATGAACGAAGCGAACTGAATGTGGCAGGCAACGATTCATGCTCGCTACGTTAACGAGCGGACGCGAGCTGAACGTAGCAGGCACTGAGCAACTATGCTAGGAACTATTATATGGAGCATCAGTATGCTTTTGCAATAATTTAGAAGTGTTGAATTTTTGTTTAATAAAGAGTAATCTGTAATTGATCACTGATGGCAAAAAGAATTAATATTCCGAAATTAAATAGAACTCAATTTACTGTAGCAAGATCACTTCTTAACAAAAGCATTTCCTTTCTTCTCTTCTTCTTAATTTTCGTAATTCTGCTTGGGTTTTTTGGCGGAATAGTTAAGACTCTTTGGGACTTACGGCTTCTCTTATCTTTAAATGTTGAAGAGTCGCTGAGACAGCTTCTTTTAAATGCTATTGCACTTCTTGCTGTAGTTGAAATTATTAAAACAACCTTAAGTTATCTGACAGATGGAAGAGTAAGAGTCACTTATATCGTAGACACAGTTCTTATCGTGATGTTAAATGAAGTAATCTCATTTTGGTTTACAGGAGCTAATTTTCAACAGGAAATTCTTCTTATGGTTACAATTCTCACATTGATATTTGTAAGACTTCTTGCCATCCGCTTTTCGCCTGATGATTAGCTATAAGTTGAAATCTATTATCAACTGGTATCTCTGAACCATTCCTCTTATGTGCCAAACATCTGTTCTTCCCAATTGATCTATTAGCTCTGCTTTCATTCTAGAGATTCCTCCCGATTCAAATGCTTCAGCCAATTTTTCCTCAAGTGGTTTTCCTGGAATTTTTGTATATGAAGACCCCTCGATCTTTCTCTCAATAGTTTGCGTACCAAGTCGTTGAATAATAAGCTCTTGCCACCTTAGATCTGCGAAGAGTCCGCTTTCGGGATTAGTAATAAAACCTATTAACTTTCTTGCAGCATCAACATGAGGCAGCACTTCTATAGAGTCGCTATCTTTAGCACCCGAATGATTGTGTTTTACTTCCTGAGACATCATGAGGAGGAATTATAGCAAAAAAGGAAAGGAAATGAAACCATAAAACTGCTTGTGGCAGGCAACGATTCATGCTCGCTACGTTAACGAGCGGACGCGAGCTAAACGTAGCAGGCCTTAAGCAACTATATCGAGGAGCTTTAGCTTCTGAAATATTCTTTTAACATTGTCGTCAAGGTAGTTCTTCCTTTGTTAGATTTTAAATATTTTTCTCTTCTTTTGGCGTCGATCATTGAAGGATAAGCTTCATAAAAGATTAGGGCAAGCGGAAGATATGCTTTTGTAGATTTTACTTCACCCGAGTTATGAGACTTAATTCGAGCTTTTAAATCTTCCGAATATCCAATATAAATAAAATTTCTAGAGGATTTATGAAGTATATATACGTAGTAGAATTTCACAATTCTAATTATAGCGTAGAGGAAAAATAATTTGTGAGAGTGTCGGGTACAAGTCTGCACCCGACTGCGTCACCTTCTCGCCTAGCTTCTTGCGAAGCCAGGCTCCGAATGGTGCCTGGCAGGGACGCTCGGACTCGAACCGAGAAAAGCAGTTTTGGAGACTGCTGTGATAACCATTTCACCACGTCCCTATGTGGCAAGTGGTATTATAGCTCATTGCTTGCAGTTTGAAAACTATTTTCTATACGTGCTTGCTGAGGTTATTTAAGTTTGTCAGTTTCTTTGTGATCTGTTCTTTTTTTACAATGCTTACAAAACTTCAAAAGCGCAAGTTTTGTCTCAGTATTAAGTTTATTTCTGGTCGTCACATAATTTCTGTTTTTACAAACAGTGCAGACAAGACCAACTGTAATTCTGTGTTCACCTTTTTTCGCCATATTTATTTCTCCTTTCCTTCTGAGCCGACGATGGGAATCGGACCCATGACCTAGTCATTACTCCGCCGACGCGCCATGCTTGAGCCTGGAGTGGGGATTGAACCCACGGTCTCTTCATTACCAATGAAGTGCTTTACCACTAAGCTATCCAGGCGCTTTGGCGGACAGGCAATAACTCGCTCGGACTTTATCCGCCTCTGGCGGAACTGAGCCACGTCGGCGTATCCAAAATGTGTGCTAGGTGAGGGACTCGAACCCCCGCAGTCCTTTCGGACACCTCGTCTACAGCGAGGTGCAATTGCCGCTATGCGAACCTAGCATAAGAAACTCAAAAAATAATGCTGTTTATCCCAGTAAATTCTGCCGTATCTTGGAATGAGCCGCCTCTCGGATTTGAACCGAGGACCTTCACTTTACAAAAGTGTTGCTCTACCGCTGAGCTAAGGCGGCATGAATTTACCTTCCTCCCGTAAAACTAAACCAATTTTAACAAATTTGGCTAGAAAGTGCTGGAACAAAACAGCTACTCACCCACGCCTGTCAAGCAGGCGAGCTCCGTCGCTTCGCTCGTCCGCTCCATGAGTTACTTCGGCGCACATGTAATTTTATCAAAAACATAAGAAAAGACCAACCCTTAATCTGAGGGCACCAAAAGAGGTGAAAAGAAGCTAGGAATAATTACGATCTTTGATACCGAGCATAGTTGGATAGTTCCCCGTTATGAAAAGTAGGAAGACTATCGTATTAGGCCTCACCTATATACGAACATGCCTCATCTCCCCATCTTTTTTAAAAAGGTGGAGATACCTCATATTGGGTGAATTTGTAGAGGAAAATTACCAACTATCTCCAATATCAAAGAACATGGATAGTATAAAACCATTTAATATAAAAAGTCAAGTCCGGAATCTTGACTTATAAGACTATTAGGTCATATAATTTAGTCAGTCGGCTAATAGCTGTTTTAAATCTGAAAAATATAAAAAAATATATCAGTAAAAAGTTAAGAGGCCACTCTTCCCTCCGGCTTATAATTTTGTGCTCTGCCCTTGCCCTTTCCATAATCTTTGCAACAAACATAACCGTATTAAGTTCTACTAGTCCTTCTGTAAATGGAACACCCCAGATGAGCACGAAACAGATTATAGTAAAGCTTAAGAAAAGCGCAAATTCAAGCGACGTCAATAATGCGAAAAAAATAATCGGAAAATACGGCACTATTAAGACCATTACCAAACTATTTATAAAAGATATAGCCTACGCAGAGCTTAAGAAAATTACTCTGCCTTCTCAATTTGAAGACGTTTACTTGGTGCAATTTGCCAGTACGAGCAAAACTATTCTTAGACAAACTTTTAATAATCTTAAAAAAGACCCTGCTATTGAGAGTGTTCAGTGGAATTATGAATATAAACCTGCTGCAATTCCTAATGACCCCGAATATAATCTGCAATGGAGTCTTCCCAGGACTCAGTCGCCGCAAGGCTGGGATATAACTACGGGAAGTCCCTCTGCGGTAATTGCGGTAATCGGAACTGGTGTTAGATGGGATCATGAAGATTTGGCTGGGAATATCTGGGCAAATACCGGTGAGTCCAATGATGGCCTTGATAATGACGGCAACGGGTATATAGATGATACAAGAGGCTGGGATTTCCAGCAGAATGACAACAACCCGATGGACCAAAACGGTCATGAAACTGCAGTCGCGGGAGTCGCTGCCGCAGTAACAAATAATAGTACGGGCATTACAGGTGTCTGCTGGTCTTGTAGAATTATGCCCCTTAGAGTCGACTTTACTTCTGAGCAGGTAGCAAGTGCTATAAACTATGCGGTAAATAAAGGTGCAAAAATAATAGTTATGAGCTTTGGCAATTATGACCCTGCTACTTATGGAGCTGACACAGTTGTTGAAACTGCCATTAATAATGGAGTTGCCCAGGGGGTACTTATGATATCATCAGCCGGAAATGATAATGTAAATACACCAAATTATCCGAGCGCCCTGAGTAATGTAATAGGAGTTGCGGCAACAGACCAGGATGACCTAAGAGCAACGTTCTCAAACTGGGGCACTTGGGTGGATGTGGCAGCACCGGGAGCTGGATTAAGAACAACTTCACTTAGTAGTTATAATAATATTACAGGTACTTCCGTAGCAGCAGGTTTCGTAGGAGGAATTGCAGGCCTTCTTTATTCAAAGTATCCGAGCCTATCGATTGCTGACGCAACCAGCATGATTTTGGCAGGAGTAGATTCGATTTCCCCCGACCAGCCCATTGGATCAGGCAGAATAAATGTATACAAAACAGTTCATGACGGAATCGCCCCAGCAGTATCTATCACAAATCCTTCTGATGGAGCTACCATTTCGGGTTCTGTTAATATAACTGCAAACGCAGCGGATAATATCGGCGTTACCAAAGTTGAGTTCTACTTAGACGGTAACTTGGCTTCAACTGATACATCTTCCCCCTATTCTTATACTCTTGCTACAAGCGCATTGGCAAATGGAAGTCACACGATTACAGCAAAAGCCTATGATGATGCTCTTAATATAGGTACCGCAACAATTAATGTAACTATTGGAAATATCCCGACAGTAACAACGCATACGCCGTGGTTAAATTCAACTGCTGCCCAATTCTGGGGAGAAGCCAATACACATGGTTCTTTAGGAAGCGGATGGTTCAGGTATGGCCTGACTAACCCCGGAACATGTAATGATACATTTGGCACAAAGGCAACACAAACACCCGGAGAAGACCTTACATTCACAGCTACTGGGCCTGACGGCTCTATTTGGCCCGGAGGTTATTTAATAAATGTTCTGAATTTAAACCCCGGTGCGACGTACTATTATTGTTTTATAGTTCAAAATTCATTCGGGAAGGGATACGGCAGCTTGGTAACATTTCAGGCAAGATATCCACCACCCACTTGTAATAATGTTGTTACTAGCGTAGGAGTCCCGGTCACAATAACTGGAAGCGGAGGAGTACTACCCTACAATTGGTATGCCTATAACTATTCGTCTATTTCTGCTAATGGAGGACAAACCTTCACTGTATCTTACCCTGATACTGGAGCACACTATGTATATCTTATGGATAGCCGAGGAGATGGAAGCAGTGCGTGTAAAGTCACTGTAAACTAATAAATTGACTTTCTAGAAAAATGGGTAATATAATTAGGCTAGTTAGCATTTAATCTGAAAAATATTAAAAAGTATATTAACGAAAAGTTAAGAGGCAACTCTTCTCTGCGGTTGGTAATTTTGCTCTCAAGCCTTATATTAGTAATAGTATTTGCTACAAACATAACAGTTTTGAGTTCTGATATCGGCGTCCCAAACGGCACCCCTGACGTAGGCCAAGAGCAAATCATAGTTAAGCTTAAAGAAAGTTTGGGATCAGATAGTGAGAGCACTGCCCGCGCAGTAGTTGAAAAATACGCCGCTGTTAAAAGCTTGAATAAGGAGTTCGTGGAAGATATACAAAGTGCTCAGGCAGAAGGAGAACTTTCCCAACTTGAAAATACATATACGGTAGAACTTACAGATACCAATAGCTTGTCAGAAGCATATGCGGATATAAAAAAAGACCCTGCTATAGAGAGCGTTCAATGGAACTATGAATATAAACCTGCATTAGTTCCTAATGATACTGACTATAGCGTGCAATGGAGTCTTCCCAGGACTCAGTCGCCGCAAGGCTGGGATATAACTACGGGAAGTCCCTCTGCGGTAATTGCGGTAATCGGAACTGGTGTTAGATGGGATCATGAAGATTTGGCTGGGAATATCTGGGCAAATACCGGTGAGTCCAATGATGGCCTTGATAATGACGGCAACGGGTATATAGATGATACAAGAGGCTGGGATTTCCAGCAGAATGACAACAACCCGATGGACCAAAACGGTCATGAAACTGCAGTCGCGGGAGTCGCTGCCGCAGTAACAAATAATAGTACGGGCATTACAGGTGTCTGCTGGTCTTGTAGAATTATGCCCCTTAGAGTCGACTTTACTTCTGAGCAGGTAGCAAGTGCTATAAACTATGCGGTAAATAAAGGTGCAAAAATAATAGTTATGAGCTTTGGCAATTATGACCCTGCTACTTATGGAGCTGACACAGTTGTTGAAACTGCCATTAATAATGGAGTTGCCCAGGGGGTACTTATGATATCATCAGCCGGAAATGATAATGTAAATACACCAAATTATCCGAGCGCCCTGAGTAATGTAATAGGAGTTGCGGCAACAGACCAGGATGACCTAAGAGCAACGTTCTCAAACTGGGGCACTTGGGTGGATGTGGCAGCACCGGGAGCTGGATTAAGAACAACTTCACTTAGTAGTTATAATAATATTACAGGTACTTCCGTAGCAGCAGGTTTCGTAGGAGGAATTGCAGGCCTTCTTTATTCACAATCCCCTGCTCTTTCTGTAAGCGAGGCTACCAGCGCAATTATCTCTACCGCAGATGCAATTACCCCTGACCAAGTTATCGGCTCAGGAAGAGTTAACACTTTGAAAGCTCTCCAGGCATCAGCACCGACTCCTATTCCTACATTCACACCAACACCCACTCCATCTCCTACTCCAATTCCAGACACTACTCCGCCTACAGGGTCTATAACCAACCCTAGAAGCCCCGCGAGGGTTGGAGTTAATCTAAGCATAAATATAAAAGCAAACGCCACAGATAGTGCGGGAATACAAAAAGTTGAGTTCTATATAGACGGGAATTTGGTATCGACAGATACATCTGCTCCATATCAGCACACGTGGAGTACGACCGGATTGGCTTTGGGATCCACCCATCCAATCTCAGCAAAAGCCTATGATACAAGTAATAATTCCTCAACTTTTTTAGCGGGGGCTAAAATAATTAATGACCCTGATAGAGACGCATTTTCAACTGAAGTTGAAAACTATGTAGGTACCAACCCAAATCTTGCCTGCGGAATTGATGCATGGCCGGCTGATTTCAATAATGATGCAATAGCTAATAGTTCTGATTTTCTTTCATTCAATGCTCATTTTGGTGCAAGAGTTGGCGAGCCGGCTTATTCTGCAAGGCATGACCTAAACGCAAATGGGCTTATTAATGGGGCGGATATTTTGCAGTTTAATATAATATTCGGCAAAAACTGCAATACGCCGCTTTACTAGAATAGCCTTAACCAATCCCCTTCCTGTGCTATAATTGAGCTTACTTATGTCTCCCGAAATAGATTTACAAATGAGCGAAATAAAATTTGTTCAAGAAAAAGAACGAAAATTGAACAATAACCGTTCTGAAGAATATATAGTAGCGCAAACAATTTGGGCAAAAGGAGCTATTGTTCTCGTTAGCATTACCGAAAAATACAAACGCCAAGGTTTGAACATCAGTGGAACAACTAACATTTATAGCCAAATTCCTCAAGAAGATAGAAGAGCCTATATGCTAGCAAAAAATTGCGTGGTGTTTGGAATATCGAGCACAGCTTTAGATACAGCTATCCGAGAGGGAAAAGTTGCCGATGAAGATATCGTGATCCCCTACAATAACACTGTAGACAATACTTATGAACCCAGAATAGAGGGTCATCTAAGCCACTACTTTACAGAAAAACAAGCAAAAAAACTTAGAAAAACAGCCAGGAAAGCCATGGATAAAGGAAAAACAATGTCTTTCTTTTATACAGATGGTTTTAAAGAGATGCCTGATCCTATTGCTATTTTCCTATCAATATATGGAAATTTCTCGGTCATAAATGAGTCAATTTTGCCTTATTTTATCAGAGGTGTCGCAGAACTTAAAATAGACAATGCAAAAGCAAAAGGATTGGATACGCAAAAAAGAGAATAAAATCTTATGATACAATGTATTTATGCCAGTAAATAAAAGCGCCAAAACCAAATCCACTTTTGAAGAAACTTTTAGTGTAAAAGGTGAGCAAATAGTTGAAAAAGTAAAAGCTCTTGTCAAAGAAGGGAATGTGAGGAAAATTATTATTAAAGACAAGAGCGGCAAGGATATTATCCAAATCCCGCTGACTTTCGGCGTTGTCGGTCTGGTTCTTGCCCCCGCCTTGGCAGCCGTAGGCGCTATTGCGGCGCTTATCACCGAGTGTACGATTACTGTTGAAAGAGATAAATCTTAAAAAGACTTGCCATAAGACCTGTTGTCAGCAACAAATTCCTCAAATAAATCTCTTAATGCATCTTGCTCAACCGGTATCACTGGAGTTCGCATTTCAAATCTTTCTCTTTCCCGCTCATATCTTATGTCAAGATCCGAATCTTTAACTTTTTGTGCCAGCATTTCGTATCTTCTCCTGTATATTTCTCCCAAAGCCCTAACTCCTTCTCCCAAGATATGATCTGAGCCCTCAGTTCTTTTTTCACCTGCATGTGCCATAGTATCCAGAATAATAACTGCCTCATGAGCAAGCTTTGCAATGCTAAAATTCTTCTCCTTATCACGGTGAGCTCGATAGATCCACCCATTTCGGTGAAATCCTACCATATCCGATACTATTCTCAATGTAATTAATTCTTTATGCAGGCTATTTGCTGGGCGTTCCTGAAGAAAATCCCCTGCGAATTCTTCAAAAACTTCATCCGGCAAAATTCCGGTAACTGAATAGTTTTCGATCCTTTCATATGCAGCTTCAGCTGTTATAAGTTCAAGATAATCTGAAGTAAGCGGGTCGTCAAAGCGAGTCGGACCAACAACTCTGTTAAAATCCCTCCGTGTTGCCTGCAGTATTCTGCTCTCGGGATCTATAAACCTTGGATTTTCCAAGTTTGGCATATTATATCTGCTTTATATCAGACCATAAATTTAAAGTCAAACTAGAGGAAAAGAAGAGAAATTGCGGAAAAACCGGCGCCGAGCAAAAATCCTCCGATTACATCCGTAGTCCAATGCTCACCTAGATAAACTCTACTGACTAACATAGTCAAAACAATAAGTAATATAACAAAAGATATCAATAATTTTATTTCTCTGCCCGCTTTTTTCGACCTCCAAATCATAAATATCATCAAAACAGCAAGAAAAGCCGTCCTTGTCACATGCCCCGATGGAAATGAAGAGCCGGGATGTACATAAAAACTTGGGAAGGTCACCGGAATATCATATCTGTGAAATATGAAAGGCGGTCCGGGATGATTTACAAATATTTTTCCAAACAGCTCAACACACAAACTTATAATATATAAAACCAAAACCCCCGCACTTTTTATTTTCCGGTTTAAAGCAACCAGAATCAAAAGTATTAAGGTGGTAATTTCTACCGAGCCAAGCAGACTGAATGACGAAAAGAATGTATCAAAGTATCTCGGAATATTATTTTGTAATCTTACAGTAGTATCGAAATCAAAAGAAGTAAAAACATCTTTGTGGACGAAAAATGAGAAAATTCCAAAAATAGCTACAGTGACCAAACCTAATCCTGCGAGATTTTTTTTATTCATTAATCTAACTTTAGGCCCCTGAGGAATTTGCGGAACTCTCCATTTATATCTTCGTGCTCAAGCCCAAATTCTACAATGGTTTTCATGTACTCGATCTTATTTCCTGTATCGTAATACTTTCCCCCCTCAATTTCTACCGCATAAACCGGCATTCCGTCGTCCCTAAGCATGTTTATCGCATCAACTAGCCATATTTCCCCACCTTTCCCAGGCTTAACTCTACGCAAGGCATCAAAAATCTCAGGAGGCAATATGTAAGCACCGTGCGTTGCGATATTTGAAGGAGCACTATCAATATCCGGCTTTTCAACAATCGATTTTATTTTCGACACATTTCCCTCAACATGTTCCAAATCTGCTATTCCGTATCGATTAAGATCCTCTTTTTTTTCGATCTTAACACCTGAGATCACTATCCCTCCATATTTTTCGTGAACCTCAATCATTTGCGAAAGTCTGGGAGGAGTCGAATATATAAATTCATCTCCCCACAAAACAGCAAATGCCTCGTCCTCAATCACCGGTTCTGCTACCAAAACAGGGGTTCCATTTCCATACGTTCCCTTCTGTCTCATGTATATAAAGTTGGCCATATCTGAAATTCTCTTAATTTCATCAATAAGCTTCTGTTTTCCTGAGGATTCCAAATTTTGCATAAGCTCAGCGTTGGGAGTATCAAAATGGTCTTCGATTGCACGCTTTAGAGCTCCTGTCACTATCACTATGTCTTCGATGCCTGAAGAAACCGCCTCCTCTACCACGTACTGAATTACAGGTTTATCTACGATGGGGAGCATTTCTTTGGGCATGGCTTTGGTCTGAGGCAGGAATCTCGTACCAAACCCCGCAGCCGGAATAACCGCCTTTCTAATTTTTTTCATAAATCAATTGCTTATCGACTACGGACTACTGACTACAGCTTATTCAAACTTTTAATAAGCGCATTTATTTTTGCAACTAGCCGATTGGCGTCTTCATAGATTATATCAAAATTCTTCTTGTCAATATACTTTTGATCCATAGCAATGTATAAAGCTGTCACAACCTCTTCGCAAGATCCGATTGCCATTCTGAGAAATCTTCTAAATTCAGCATCTGACTTCTTGTCTGATCCTTCAGCAATATTTAGACAGACTGAAATACTTGCTCTTCTTAGCTGGTTAATTAAACCGAATTTCTCCTCAGATGGAAAAGTTTTTGTGATTCTATAAATTAAATTTGCAAATGCCCTTGCATCTTGCCAAACTGTAAGTTTTTCAAATCTGAAGCCCATATCGAACGCTTTCTGACTACAGACCACTGACTACGGCCGGCGCGTCTAATTTTTTGCTGTAGTCCGCAGACGGTAGACAGTAGACATATTATATCATTGATTTGTTAAACGCAATCTGATAAAATCATTTGGTTATGGTAGGCTTAGTTTTGAGTTTTGAGAATAATTTCACTTGGAGCTCCTGACTTTCCCCTCAATAACTATTTTATGGCAAAATCGCCGGTTACTTTTTTAAAAGAGGTTCAAGACGAGCTTAAAAAAGTTGTCTGGCCGTCGCGTGATGAAGTCATAAGGCTTACTTTTGTAGTGGTTTTTATAAGCCTTGTTGTCGGATTTTTCCTGGGAGGGATCGACATTGTCTTGGTGAAATTAATAGAAATATTTTTGAACAAATGACTAGTCGCTAGTGGCTAGTTGCTAAACTTATGGATGACCAAGCATTGAAGCAAAAGGAAACAAAAGAAGAAAAAGCTCTCGAATCAGTTGTAGAGGCCGAAAAAATTGAAAAAGCTCAAGCTGGAAAACAGGCAGATGAGCCGGTTGTTGAGGAACAAACTGCACCTGGGCCTGCGGAGGCTTCGGAGGAAACTTCGGAAGTGGTAACAGATAAACCCGTTGAAGTTCAAAAAGAAGAGGAATCAGAGCCCGAAAAGGCCGAGGAGAAAGCAGATGAATCTGTGATAAAAGAGCCTGTCAAGTCCGATGTTCCCGCAAGTGCCAAGTGGTTTATTGTACACACTTATTCGGGGCATGAGGACAGAGTAACCAAAACTCTTCGGCAAAGAATTCAGAGTCTTGGATTTGAAGACAGAATTTTCGACATTATAGTTCCTAAGAGAAATACGATCAAAGTCTCCGGAGGAAAGAAAGAATCGGTTAAGGAAAAGATTTTCCCCGGATACATAATCATACGGATGATTCTGGATAATGAAAGCTGGCTTCTGGTCCGGACAACTCAGGGAGTTACAAGTTTTATCGGTACAGGAAATAAGCCGACTCCGATTTCAGAAAAAGAAGTTGAAGCAATCCAGAAGTTTATGAACCTCGAGGAACCGCTTTATAAAACTGCGTTTGTCAAAGGTGAGGCTATCAAGATCGTAGACGGCCCATTCGCGGATTTCCTGGGAACTATTGATGAAATCGATGAGGCAAAAGGACGGCTCAAGGTCTTGGTAAGCATATTCGGAAGGGAGACACCTGTAGAGTTAGATTTTCTGCAGGTAACTAAATTATAAAATGGTTAAAGAATTAGACGACAGAGCATTTGGATGTGAAAGGCCTCATTGCGCTAAAAAGTTTGAAGACAGAACAAATGCAGAGGCTCACGAAGTCTCAGATGGAGAACATATAATTTTCTTGGTAACAGGTCTCATTAATAAGCCTGCAGAATTTGCGACAGCCTTGTTGACAGCTGAAGGACCTGAAATCTTGAGTATTGGATCTAATTATAATATTGCCCATGGTCAATGGTTTGCTAGCAAGCTTCTCCATACAGCTACTGAAAGAGTTAAAAGATTAGAAAGTATAAACACAGAGGTAAATTATCGTACTCTTTATGAAGAGGCAGCAATTGAAATGCAAAAATAATCAATAATAATATGAAAAGTAATGCAGAAGCAATCAGGGTTACGGAAAAATTTGCGCAAATAGCATTCAGTCATGGATCGCTTGATAATGTAGATCGATCAATGGGAATTGTCTCAGACGACATAGCGAGGCATTCGATGAATCTCAAAATGTTGTCAAGAGATATATTGACCCAAAGGAAAACAATGCTGGTGAAGCTTATTGATCTTGGTACTAGTAAAAAATAATATATGGCAAAGAAGATTAAAACAATCATAAAAATAAATATCGCAGGGGGAGCTGCTACGCCTGCTCCGCCTGTAGGAACTGCGCTTGGTCCTCACGGACTTCCGATTATGGAGTTTGTAAAGGCCTTCAATGACAGGACCGCAGACCAAAAAGGTACGATAATTCCTGCAGTAATTACTGTCTATGAAGACAGAACTTTTTCTTTTGTGACCAAGAAGTCGCCGGTTGCTGAGATGATTAAAAAAGCTATCGGCAAAGAAAAGGGTTCACAAAAACCAGGAAAAGAATCAGCAGGAACTTTGACCAAAACTCAGGTTGAAGAAATTGCCAAGGCAAAAATGGAAGATTTAAATACCACAAACGTGGAGCAAGCAATGAAAGTCGTAGAAGGCACAGCAAGGTCAATGGGAATACAAGTAAAGTAAAATAGTTACTAGTTACTAGATACTAGATACTAGTATCTGATATCTATTATCTAAACCTATGGGAAAAATAAGAGTAAAAACTTTCGGCTCACCGGAAGAAGAAGCAGAAGATAAGAAAAAAACAGAACAGAAACGCGAAGCTAAGAAAATGGCAAAAGGTGCGCATGGAGGCGAACGTGTGGTATCTCTTGGAGTGACTGAAGAAGAAATTGCCAAAGAAATGGAAGCCTCACAAGCTCCGCAAGAAGAAGAAAAGCCCTCCTCCGCCAAGGCTTCGAAGGGTAAAAAAGAAAAATTCGCCAAGAAAAAAATCCGTTCCAAAAGATACCAATCAAGCGCAATTAATCTTGATAGAACCAAAATTTATTCATTAAAAGAGGCTCTTGAACTTCTCGGGAAATTCCAGAAAACTAAGTTTGATGAGACAATTGAGCTTCACATAAATACAGCCAGGGGAGGAATTTCAGGAAACATTACTCTCCCCCACGGCTCGGGAAAGATAACAAGAGTTGCAGTTGCAGATGATAATTTAATAGCGGAAATTGAAAGCGGAAAAATAAATTTTGATATTTTAGTTGCAGAGCCTTCCATGATGCCAAAGCTTGCCAAAGTCGCAAAAGTCTTAGGACCAAGAGGTCTTATGCCCAATCCGAAGAACGGGACAATAACCGCAAAGCCTCAGGAAGTCGTTAAGAAGTTTGAGGCAGGACAAATGTCATATAAAACTGAAGCTAAAGCGCCTCTTATTCATATGGTTGTAGGCAAATTCTCTTTTGGAGAAACCAAACTCGCGGATAATATCAAAATGGTTTTTTCAACGATTAAACCTGAAAACATCCAGCAAGTAACCTTGAAAAGCACAATGAGTCCAGGTATCAAGATTTCTATATAGTTCAAATCTCCCGACGAATTCCATTCGTGCGGGATCCCGACTGGAAACTATCAGCGGGACACCATGAGCCCCGGAATAAAAATCCAAATCTAATCTATGTTTCCGTCAAAACGTCAGCGGATTCTTCAAGAAGTTTAACTCTCTTTTCCCATTCAGATAATGATTCAAATTCAATCAGCCAAGATAAATACCCTTCTTCTTCTATTTTATCTATAAATTGATCGGGTGTTTCCCATTCCAAACCTTCAACTTCAAATGTGCTAATTCTCTTACTATGCTTTAGAGCAATTTGTAGAAATTCCGCATAAATTCCGAAGTCATTCCTTTTTGATACTTTACTTTGTACTTTGGGGACGGTCCTGAGACTTCTTGTTTTAACAGTCTAATTTAGACATAATTTAAACATGCTCCTTGCTTCTCCTTCTCAAATATTTTTCTTCAGCTCCCTAAGTTTATTTAAAAAGACAAAATAATCTTTCTATGAAAAAAAATAGATTGCTTATTTACTCCTCTGTTAAAAACGTGATAGAAGGCGTTTTCAAAAATAAATCGTGGACCTCTGAGCATAATAATAAAACTATTGCATGTCCGGACTAATATGTCAATATCTTTGAGGACCGTCCCTAGTATTTCCTAGTATTTCTAGTATTCCCACTAGAAAATAGTGAAGGTTTAGAATAAAAAAACACACAGGTATACCAAAAGCTTGGTAAAAGCAAAAATAAAGAGTAAAAACTCTAAACTTCAGCCATTACCTGTCTGTTTGGTACGTCTCGCTATTGGCGGACAGGAGAAAAGGACGAACGGCCAAGGAAGAGTTGGCAAAACCAACCTGCATTCAGTATCCAACTGAATACGTCAACATCCTCTCCGTGACCTTACCTGTTAGTTCGTCACCTGCACGAGCGCCTCTGGATGCCTAGCAAGCCATACGAACAATGTGTCGTTCGCTGTTGCGTTCCGGTAGTTAATCCCGCTGTGCTCACCGTTGCCGATTCGCTCAAGAACTTCCCTAATAGGAAGCCAAGCTGTGCCCTTGATTCGCTCTTCGGTGTCCGTAGGAATACCGACCTTGTTCAGATCGACGCGGATCTCAAAGAGCTCACTCCATGTCACCACGAAGGTGGGATTTGGGTTATGATGACCCATTTTATCAGCTGATGAAATCAGCGCTTTTGAACCGGCGCCTCCTTCTTCTTCTAGCTCGCGGATTGCTGTGGCAACCATGGTCTCTGCCTTGTCGGCATTAAAAGCCATGACGCACGGCTGCCCAAAGACAATGGGAGGATCTGCTGGGACACCATCGGGCATATCCGCGAACGGACGCTCTTGAAAAACCACCAACACGCGGTAGATGCCGTCGGCGTCAATGCCGTAAGCAACTGCGTTGATGCTTGGCGATTCTCCATAGACAGCCCGATCGAAGTCAGGTGTGCCGTCAGGCTTGGTCTGAACTCGCACTTCTGCGAATCCAAAATTCGAGTGGATTCGATGGTTCTTTCCATCGATTCGCCAGGCGTTCTTGCCGCGCTTCCGAAAGAATCCGGGAACACTGGCTTTAGCCTCACGTGCAAAAATCCATGCTTTCACTTCTGCCTCACTTTCGTGAATGAAATCTGCTTAGAAGAACAGTATAAATACTGCCTTTTTATAAGGTTGTAATTCTCCTTTCCTGTGTGTTTTGTTAATGTGCGCTATCTTAGCAAACAAGCTCCGCATTTGGAGAAAGCTGCTTTAAAAGCTAGGAGAATATAGCAAATTTAGAGGAATTTGTCAAGCTATAGGACTATGTGTGTTTTATATGAGGCTATTAGTTTAATCAAATAGACTTATAGTCTTTTAATTTCTCTTTATCTATGCTAAAGACAAGCGGATCTTTTTTTAAGATATTCCTGGGGACTCTTTTAAGGGTGAGCATAACTACGAGGCTATTTGTAGGATTTCCCACAGTATGCCAGTCTTTTCCTTCAGTATATTCCGGAATAAACTTTACCTCGACTTTTCTTCTCTCTCCATTAATTCCTTCTACTAGAAGCTTAACACTTTTCGTACCTTCACATTCAATTCCGACCACCCACTCGTCTTTTTTTAGAATTGCTTCTGAGAGTCTTTTCTCTACAACTTTTCCGTTTTTCTTCTCTTTTATAAGAACCTCTCCGGCAAGCGGGACTGAAAATTCCTCGACAAACTTATGCCGGTGCCAATTCAGATCCATATCAAAATGCGGAGGAAGCCTGGTTATCTTAACTTCAATTGGAAGCTGTGGATCTCTATCGTGGAAATAGAAGCAGTTTCTTTCTTCGCCTCCCGGACGAAGCTCCAATGAGGACTCGGCCAAAGGAATAAACATAACTAATTATATGCACATAAATACACTTGGAGCAAATCATAATTCAATTAAATTTGCTGTAGACTGTAGTCCGTAGTCTGTTAGCGTTTTTAAGCAATTTCGCTGCGGGACTGAAGACCTGCTTGCCGGCAGGCATGCCCAGAAGATAAAACACGCAAAAATCTTCATGAGGCGGTAGAAATAATTCTTGAAGAGACGGAAAAATTATATTCAGACAAAAGATACAATTGTAGAATTCAAAGCTATGAGGACTTTTTCTTTCTCCTTCTATCAAGCATCGTAGGAAGAGCTGTTAAAAGCAATATAAGCCCTGCTACAAGAAGAATTAAAAATACTACTAAGCTGTTATCTGCCAAATTTATCACCTCCTAATCCAAATACTGATATACCAAAGTATAAACGTTCCTAAAAATCCTATAAATAGGATCGATAAATCAAGCTTATTATCAAAAAATGCCGGTAGGATAACAGAAGCAATTCCTACCAATCCGAGATCTGCAAAAATATCAGATAGTTTATCTAGCTGTTTGGGGTTTAATCTGTAGAAAAACATTCTGGAATTATAGTATCAGAAAATACAAAAACCTTCAATGCTTAGAGGGCTTCGCTGCGGGACTGAAGACCCAGAAGATAAAGAACTGCTTCCTAGTTGATTTTTTATTCAAAATTGCTACAATGTTTATGTATGAAGACAGGAACACCAATGACAATAAAAATCACATATGATAAAACCTCCAAAGATGCTCCATTTGTCGCTTATAGTCCGGAGCTTGATGTAGCTTCGTGCGGTCCTACGGAAAAAAAAGCCCGTAAGAATCTTCATGAAGCTGTTGAAATAGTTCTTGAAGAAGCTAAAAAGAAAGGTAGGCTTACGCAGCTTCTTGAAGAACTGGGATTTGAAAACCAAGCAGTAGTCGGTAGCCCGTAGTCTGTTAGCGTTTTTAAGCAATTTCGCTGCGGGATTGAAGACCGAGAAGATACTGAACTGCTTCTTTTTTATAGCGTCTGTCGCCTCTGGAGTTGATGCGGATGGCAGGAAGCTTGCCTCTTTTGCCCCATCTTTTAATTGTCAGGGGAGAAACCCGGAGGATTTGCGCAACTTCACGTACTGTAAGAAGATCTGGAAGGTTATCGAGTGATATGGTTTGAGTGTTCACAGGCATGTAACTAATACTTTGTAATATATAACTAAAACTAAAGTAACAAAATGGAACATTGTTGTCAAGGGGTCATTTTTAAAATTTAAGAAAAATAGCTGTTGACTAATCTTTTTCGGTTTGCTAAACTTACAAAACCTAAGACAGTGAGTTTCCCGCCGCGGCGGGATTAAAAATCTCACCGAGGACCACCGAGTAAGGTTTATTTGCTCAAACATGGCACTTCTTAGGGAGTGCTTTTTATTTGGTAAAGCCAAAAGAATTGTTAAATGGTTGCATTGTTAAATTGTTTTAAACAATAGAACAATGAGCGACTGAAAGGAGCGAAGCAATATAACAATGAACAAAGTATCTAAAAATAGACAAAAAAAAGAAGAAATAGTTGATAAGATTAGTGAGAAAATATCAAGAGCAAAGGGTCTTGTTTTCACAAATTATCAGGGGCTGACACACAAGCAGCTTGAAGAATTAAAAAGAGCATTAAAGGATGCAAATGCAGAGCTAGTCGTTACAAAGAACACACTTCTTAAACTCTCGCTAAATAAAGCCGGAGTAAAAGCAGACGGGAATGAAGAGGGATTTAATAATCCTACCGCCACTATTTTTGCATATGAAGATGTGATTGCTCCTCTTAAACATTTAGCCAAAACACTTAAGAATTTGGGTCTTCCCACGATCAAATTTGGCATACTTGATGGACAAGCGCTTAATAGCGATCAATTGCTGAATCTTGCCTCATTACCATCTCGCGAAGTACTTCTTGCACAAGTTGTAGGCGGACTTAAGTCTCCGATTTTCGGCCTTCATAGAGCACTCAGTTGGAATATCCAAAAGCTGGTAATGACACTCAAAGCAGTAGAAATAAAAAAGAGCGTATAGTGCTTAGAGAATAGCGTATAGTTTAAAATCAACTAAACGCTAAACGCTAATTTCTAAACGCTGGTTTGAACGGAGGTGAAATTATATGGCAAAAGTTTCAAAAAATGATTTAATAAAAACAGTTGAAGAGATGTCGGTTCTCGAACTTTCAGAATTCGTGAAAGCTTTGGAAGAGAAATTCGGAGTTTCAGCAGCAATGGCAGCAGCTCCGGCAGCGGCAGCGCCCGCAGCAGATGCAGGCGAGCCTGCAGAAGAGCAGACAGTTTTCAACGTAGTAGTTGCAAGCTCTGGAGCGAACAAAATAGGAGTAATTAAAGCACTTAGAGAATTAGTACCGACTCTGGGACTTAAAGAAGCAAAAGATTTGGTCGATGCGGCACCGAAGGAAGTAATGACTGCGGTGAACAAGAAAACTGCTGAAGAAGCAAAAGAAAAACTTACGACAGCTGGTGCAACAGTAGAGCTTAAATAAGATTGTCTTATTTTATTTGATCCGCCACGGCGGATCTTCGAAAAAGACTCCTTTACCGGAGTCTTTTTGTTTGGATTGTTTGGAATGTTTGGAATGTTTGGAATATTCCCTACCCGTCTTATTTAATTAAACTTAGTTCAATGTATCATATATCGATATATCGTACATTATAAATAAAAAAAATTAAATTATACTTGGCTTGACTCTGCCTCCGGCAGCTCTGGCAGCATATCCGGCTAGGTTTATCAATGCTTCTTTTAACTCTTTTACTATTTTTTCATTTTGGAGTTTTCTGAGAGCATGTTCGTATCCTCCACTCCGACTTGTTTCCAGAAACAATTGCATTCTGGCAACAGTACCTCTGGTCACATGTAAAATTGCGGATATATGAGAATCCGGTAAGCCTTCTTTTAACATAATTATTATCGCAAGTCTTTTGGAAAACATTAGTCTTTCGGTCGGAGTCATAAGAGAAAGCATGAAACCATTCATTTCCTCTTCTTTAGTAAGCCTGGTTAAAACAAACTCCAGGGTTTTTAATAGATCCCTTTCAACTTTGTGATCAAGTTTAACCCTGGAAACATGCGGCATGTAATGCATCATATATCGATATATGATGCATTGTCAATATGGAAAATAGGTTCTAATTTCTTAGGAATGGGCTGAGCTGATCAACCTAAAGACCGATTGATAAAGTTCCGACAACCGGCCCGCTTCGCCAAAACCCCAGTGAGGCGAACAACAGACTACTTCTCATCGACTATCCACCAGTCAAGCTTGATGTTGGATATAAATTTAAAACTTAAAATTTAGAAGTCAAAAATATCACCACAAATACGGGACAATTCAAAAGTCGTGTAACAATGGGCTGCCGCTTGACAACATGTCATCAGTGTGTATAATTAGTGTGTATGCAAGCTCAAAGAATTAACATTACCCTACCCCAAAAAATTGCAAAGCAATTGCAAAGTTCTATTCCTCAAGGCCAAAGAAGCCATTTCATTGCCCGCGTTATTGAAGAAAATCTAGGAAATGAACAAAATAAAGCTAAACTGCTTAGGAAAAGCCTTGAAGCAAACTACGAATATGACAAAAAAATTGGAAAAGAGTGGAAAGCTACAGAGCTCGAAAGATGGCCCGATTAAGTAAAACCGAAAAATTGATAAAACGAGGCGATATTTGGACAGTTGATTTGCGTCCTGGAGCAGGTTGCGAACTTGCTAAAATAAGACCAGCATTAATAGTTTCCAATGATACGGTCAACGTTATTTCTCCTACAGCAATTATTATCCCTATTTCATCCCAAATTCCGCCATTCATTGGACCGGACAGAGTTTTCGTTTCCAAAAAAGACCTAGCACTTTCAAAAGATTCCGTTATCTTATGCGGTCAAATAAGATCGATAGACAAGGTCCGGCTGAAGAAAAAAATTGGGACTCTTCCCAAAACAAAACTTCATGACGTTGAAGAAGCTATAAGATTAATATTTAATTTGGGTTGATTTACAGGCCTTTTCGAGGTTCAACCTCGAAAAGGCCGAATTGAAAACCTTAATACTTTACTGATTTTTTTCCTAAGTCTTGCGCCTTTTGACGATAAAAATATTTAAGCTCATCTAAGGTAAGAGGTTTAATCATTTTGGGAAGATAATCAAAATCTTCCACTTTAAGAAAGTCTGAAGCGAGAATGAATGGCTCTAGTTGCATTTTAAACTTTATCCGTACTCCTTCAATCAGCTCCCATACGGTGAATTTCTCAAGAAGAAAGTAAAGATCCACAAAATCCTTAACGGTATTTCGTTGTGTTATTGTCAAAAGCTTGTTAACTGCAATATCTGTAAGGCTGTCAGTTTTAATACCATTTAACTCATTGGGTTTCTCGATCTGTTTATATGGATAATAGCCAAAATCAACTTTAAGAGTTTCCGTATTATTAAATTTGAGCAAAAAAATATAAACAACCTGTTGAAACTCCGAGGTAAATGTAAAACTATGTTTCTTACTTAAATCCTGGAAAAAGGTAAATATTGCTTCCGTATCAATTTTTTTTTCGCTAAATAAATCGAGGTCTTCCGAAAATCTATGTTGAAGATAAAACGCACTAAGCGCAGTTCCGCCCGTAAAGTAAAACTGTTGCAAAAAAGGGTTATTTCTTACTTCAGCCAAAATGATGTCTTGTTCCTTGGTAAGGATAGATACTTTCCCCATATAAGTAGCTCTAAAAGCCGTCTTCTTATTGGAAATAATTCAAGCTTATCCCAATATTTTTTTACATCAGAGAGCTTAATTTTTTCTCCTTTTTCCGGACCATAATTAATCATACGTTCCAGGATAAATATTCTGCCCTGTTCAGTTTTTTCCAATGTTTTCCTATCATAATCCCACATAAGCATACTGATTTAATTATATACTATCATACTACTTTTTGCAGAATTTGATGACGCTTTCTCCGAATTTCGCAGTTCTCTCTTCCAAATTATATTGTGTCATTGCTAAATTGTTTTATTGTTATTGTTTTAGCTTGTTGTAAAAGCCCTTTCGAGGTTCAACCTCGATTTTACTGTCTTGACAGACTATATATTAATACTTTATCTTAGAATTATGCCCAGGCCTCCATTTATTCATTATCCCGGTGCTCTCTATCACATTACTGCCCGCGGTAATAACAAGCAAGACATCTTCCACAATGAAAAAGATTTCTCCCGGTACCTTTCAAATATTAAATTATTTAAAAAAGAGGTTCCTTTTTATCTTTATGCCTTTGCCTTAATGCCAAACCATATTCATCTTCTTATAGAAGTAATAGATTCACCAATTAGTAAAATAATGCAAAAACTCCAAACTGCATACACCATGTTCGTAAATAAAAAATATCAAAGAGTGGGACACGTTTTCCAGGGACGCTATTTTCATCTTTTGGTAGATAAGGAAAGTCACCTCCTTGAACTTATGAGATATATTCATCTTAACCCAGTCCGGGCAGGATTAGTCGATAATCCGCAAAACTATGCTTGGAGTAGTCATAATTCCTATCTTAAGCTTGATTCGAAAGCAGAAAATTTTATTGATAAGGAAAAAGTGCTCCCCTATTTTTCGTCTGATCCCAAAAAAGCAATTAAGAATTATGAAGAATTTGTTTTGGCCGGATTGGAAACCCGCTGGGAAGACATATCAATGGAAATAAAAAGAGACAACTTGCTCGGTTCAGATAAATTTGTTCAAAGAGTAGATAGAGGAATCATTAAGAAGAGGAATAATATTTAATTTGGGTTGATTTATAGGCCTTTTCGAGGTTGAACCTCGAAAAGGCCGGAAAGCTGGGACAACCGACAACTTATAATTAATAACTTATAACTAACAACCGGTTACTTCTCATCCACTATCCACCAGTCGAATTTGATGTTTAAAATGTATGGCGTTTCGACCTCGACTGTAAATCCTTGCCCCGCAGTTTTCTGAGTCACAAGCAGTGATTGTCCGCCTGTCTTGGTAGTGGCAGTAACGAATATCTTGGATTTGTTCGTCACAGCTGTGGTATCTATATCTATAGTAGTATCCCCTGCCGCGATCGTGCCTGAGCCAAGAGATTTCGAGTCGGTATCCGTAGTCGTATCTATCTTAATTTTCCTCGCGGTAATCGTGCCATCCGTGACTATATTTCCGGAGGTATCAATCTTGACCTTCCCCGAGAGTATATTTATTCCGCCCAGGCCGTTATTCTGCAAGTTCAAATCTCCTATACTATTTATAGTGGCTCCCCCGTCACCGCCGTTTACCGCACTATCCAATCCGTGAATCGAGAGCAAACCTGTCGCGATATTACCAGTGACTCCAAGGTCGGTGACAGTGGTCCTTCCGAGTACTTTGAGTTCTCCTGAAATTGTCGCGTTCCCGATATCAAGATCAGAAAGGCTCGCAAAGCTTCCCGACTCCGACGCTTGCGATGATGACATGGTCGCGAGCATATCTGTAAGGAATGCTGACTGACTCGCAAGATTGGCAACCGAACTCTGAAGACTCGAGATCTGACTTTCAGCAGTACTTGTCCTATCTCCAAGAACCGAAAGCGTGGTCTCGGCTGTAGAAACTCTATTCTGTACATCCCGGAATAGCGGATCACTGCTAAGATCAAGACTCGCCGACCCACTCGCAGTCTGATCAAGCAATCCGGTAAGCTGACTGGCCTGCTCCGTCGTAAACTGCGCATACGGATTGCTTATCGACCCATCAGCCAAAATCTGTATCCTCGGATCCCTCCACCCCACGTTCATGAATACTATTACTGTTCCTACAGCATTTGGATCCGAGTTGTTATAATCTCCAAGAGCAGTTCCTATCATCATTCCCGGCTGCGTTGCTTTCATTGCGACACCGGGTTTTGAAGAAGAAGTTAAAGGATCACCAGAACGAACTGATCCATTTTCAGTAGATATCTTTACAGGTACTCTACCCGAAAGAGCAACTGGTTTTGGATTCTCATCTGGAGAAAAGACATCCTGACCAAGAATTTCGCTAAATGGGTTTGTCGAAATTATTCCAATAATCTCTTTTTGATAAGGATCAGCAGAAGCTTTTACCCAGGATTTACTTGTATAACCAAGTAGAGGAATATAGACTTCCTCTGCGGGTTTGTTCTGATCGACTACTACTATATTTCCTGCTTCAAGCGTGCCATCCGTACCGTAGTACTCGGCAAAGTCAGCCTGTCCGGTTGCCTGACAGTCGCTTACCTCTACGAATCCCGTTGCCCCATTCGTACCACTGTGACAAAGTCTTTCGGTTCGCGTCGTGGTGTCATCAAGATTCAATGCTAAGTTGGTAAGACCGAAGACAGCCATCGAGCTCCCGCCTCCGGAGAAAGCAAACTCATCAGTGCCCGATAAATATATTCCTGTATTAGTATCATTTTCAAAAGTAAGGCTGGGAGCTGACACAGTTCCATCGGCAAACCAGTGAACAACTTCCGATGTAATTGCTCCGGTACTAACTTCAAATGTTTTACCTCCACCTGCAGAAAATCCAATAGTATTAGCTGCTTGCCAATAAACTCCCGTATCTGTATCTCCGGCAAAAGAATATGATGGAACAGATGCGGAACCAGCAACAGAAGTGATCTGTCCTGCATTGCTGATAGTAAACTTAGTTGTTCCAGAAGCTGATGCAGTGAATATATCTCCTCCGCCTCCATCAACCACCAGAGCTGCTTTTGCTGTTGAATTATGATCGATTGCCAAACTATGTCCCAATCCAGCATTTACTATATTCGTGACTGTTCCGGTTGAGCCACCATATTGCTGGTTTACGTTTAGCACGCTTCCCGAATGATTGTAAGTCTGCTTGGTAAAACCAGTATAGTCTGTCAGATTTAGAACAGCTCCTGTTATATTTGTAATACCAGTTGCCGCTACAGCAGAATTATTAAAGAATGTTCTACTTATTTCAGCGGTCGGACCTATAAAGCTAACAATTCTGGAAGAATTAACAAGGCCTCCACCCGTCAGAATAGATTTTACCTGAAAAACAGGCGCAGTATCTGTTTTGGTGCCCGCAGTTGAGTTCACGTCTTTAGTCTGAGTAATATTATGGAAAACGCCAGTGTAAGGAATGGTTGTTGCAGCGGCTGTGGCAGTATGTATAAATCCGGTGCCTGTAGTAAGTCCAGCAGTGCTTAGAGAAAAACCAGTACCAGAGCTCACGCTGTCTGCTGTAAATGAGTATCCGGTTCCAGTTGCATTGGTCGTAGTACTCGCTATTGATCCATCATTTGCAATAGTAAATTTAGTTGTTCCTGATGCAGATGCGGTGAATAGGTCTGAGGTATTTACACCGGTGTTATTGATTATCAAGCTAGCATTATTGCCTGCATCTCCTGATAAGTCAAGAAGTCCTTTTGGAGCCGTCTGCGTACCAATGCCTACTCTGCCTGCAGTTCCGCTTAAGTATAATGATTGGATGTTCTTAGGCGTAAAGGATATGTCTCCGGTCGTAGAGCCACCAAGAGTTAGAGTTTGAAACGCTGTAGTTGCAAGATTTCCATTACCTGTTAAGTAGGTATTTACTCCCGTTGTAGTACCCGAGATGCTCGCCGTCGGAGTACCATTATTAACATTTAAGAAAGCAAACTTAGCCGCTGCTGTTGACTGTCCTCCTATTGCAAAGTCAACCGTAGAGTTGTTGGGGGAAAGAAGACCCGAAGTTTGGTTCCAGAATGGATCATTATTCCATGTAGTATTGCAGTCTGTGTCATCAAAGCAAAGACTGCCTGTCAGGTAAAGACTCCTCCATGAAGTGGTCGTGTCTCCAAGATCAAATGCGGCATCAGAACTAGGATCAAGATTGTCCGCAATTTGCAGATCAGAATCGGTATCTAGGATTGTGCCGGCGCCAGCGATTTGAAGATTCCCAAGAAAATCTGTCGTTTCGCCTAAAGAGATATTCCCATCAATGTCGCTGATTCGACCTGATGCCGCAATACGAAGACCTGTTATTGCAGATCCAATGTCTGTTTGCTCATCCAGAAGGATATTTCCTGTTGTGTCCCCGCCAAGAGTAAGAGTGTTCATCCGGAGAGACTGCAGAGTTGATGTTGCTCCTGTCAAAGATAGACCATTGCCTGCATTCGCTCCTGTTGTTGCTGAAATTGTAGCAACAGGTAGTCCGTCATTTATCCCTGTTACTGCAAACTCAGCTGATGAAGTTGCGGTTGAGCCAAGAAGAAAGTCGAGAGTTGAGGCAAGCTTGGGTGAAATTGCTCCGCTTCCTACATTCCAATCATCAAGCCCGGCAGTTCCGCAATCAACCCATGATGGGGTTGATGCGTTTGAAGTGAAACACTGGTTGGCAGTAGAAGTCGAGGCTACGGCAAGATTTCCGGAACTATTGGTTGTATAAAGAACATTATTATTACCTGACGTAAATGTAGTGTCTGATAATGTAATCGTAGCTCCTGTTGCCGTAAAGTTGCTGGCAATTCTAAGAGTCCCACTGTCAGCGGTTATATCATGGGTACCCGTACCCGAGAAATTGAGATCTGCACCACTTCCGGAAAGCGTAAGACCTGTGGTGCCGGAAGTTGTGATATTACCTGACCCGTCAACTGTGAAAGCATTTGCTGTTCCTGAGGTTAACGTTCCTGAGACATCAAGGTTACCTGTTAAATCTGTGTTATCTAAAAGAGAGATACTTCCCGATCCTGCGTCTATGGTAATATTGCCTGTTGAGGAACCTCCGAGTGTTAGGGTGTTTTTATTGAGCGACTGGATGGTTCCCGTTGAAGCATTGAAAGACAATCCATTTGCTGTTATAGATGTCGTCGCAGAGAGAGAAGCAACAGGTGTTCCATTGTTGATACCTGTTACAGAAAATTCTGCTGATGAAGTAGAAGTTGAGCCAAGAAGAAGATCATGTACCGAAGCAATCTTTGGATACAAAGCTCCGCTTCCTCTGTCCCAGTAGTTACCAAGAGTTTCGCCATTTAAAGTGACTGAATCAACATATAGATTATCCCAGGCAAGAGAGGATGATCCCAGATCACTGGTTCCGGTTGTTGTGATAGGTATAAGATCTGAATCCTGTGCAACGCGGGCTGTGAACGTCAAAGTATCTGTTATTGCATCTCCAAATGTAGTGTTTCCTGCAATTTCCAAATCATCATTAATATCGACTCCATCAGTTGTATCAGAGAGAGTTCCGCCTGCAAGATTGACTCCTCCAGTTGATGAGAAGGTAAGACCTGTTGTGCCTGCAATAGTTACATTAGATGAAAATGTAGTTGCATCAGATATAGTTACCAGATTTGACCCTGAATCAATCACAATATTTCCCGTATCAGATCCGCCAAGTGTTAGAGTTCCTTTATTAAGGGAGGATATAGTTCCTGTCCCTGACATATATACACCAGGTCTATCAGTAACTCCGGTTGCAGAAACAGATGCAGTAGGAGTTCCTGAATTTACATTAAGTACTGCAAATTTTGCAGATGCTGTGGTCTGTCCTCCTACAAGAAGATCAAGCGTGTCAATAATAGGCGCTATTGCTCCGCCTGCTGAAACTTGCTGCCAGTAATTAGTGCCCGAAGTAAATCCGCAACTTGCACTACTCTGAAGACAAATTGTTCCTGCCTCATCAGGGAAAGTGAATGTCCTTGCTGTTGTTCCCGTCTTTGTAAGCGTAGACAATGCGGTCTGTCCTCCGCCAAACTGTATATTACCAGTGTTGCCTATTGTAAACCTTGTCGTACCAGACGCCGAAGCGGTGAGGATATCATTAGCTGGTGCTCCTGTTTGATTAACTATAAGAGCTGAATTGCCTCCTCTTTCCCCTCCCTGAATATCAAGAACTGCTGATGGAGTTGCTGTACCAATCCCGACATTTACCGCATAGAATCCTGTTCCTCCCAGAGCTAAAGAGTTACTTGCATTTACAAGAGAGTAAGCGCCGATGGCTGTTGAGTTGTTAAAATTTGTAGTTGTACCATCTGACCAAGACCCTGCATTATATCCTAAGTAAACATTGTTGCTTCCTGTTTTATTGGAGTATTGACCGGTATTTGTATAACCGGCGTTGAAACCAAGGGCAGTATTGGTACCACCGGAGGTATTGCCAGCAAGAGAATTTACTCCTAAAGCAGAATTTCTGGAACCTGTGTTGCTTGAAAGAGATTGAGCTCCAACAGCAGAATTATTACTTCCGGCAACATTGACCGCCAACGAATTATATCCTATGGCGCTGTTGTCACTTCCTGTAGTATTTGCTACGAGAGCACTGTCCCCAAAAGCTAGATTTTCACTCCCGCTGGAGTTGGCTTTAAGAGCTTGATAACCAACGGCGGCATTTGATATTCCCGTATTATTTGTCGTGATAGCTTCATACCCAAGCGCCGTATTTCTGCTCCCTGTGTTTCCGCTTAGGGCATTTTTTCCAATTGCAGTAGATAGATTTGAATCGTCGAAGTTTATAAGATTAAGAACTTGTATAGTATTGTTGGGGTTAGTCAAGCCCACTCCCAACTTAGTAGTTCCGCCAACCGGATTTATTAGAACATTTCCCGTAGTGTTATATGCCGATGAGTTACCAATAGTAAGCGTGTTTCTTTTTGTAGTAGCCAGTGTTCCATCTGCAGTAAGGTATACTCCTCCAGCTGTACCAGCAGAAACAGAGGCAGTGGTAGTAAGAGATCCTGCAATGTTAAATACTGCAAACTTTGCAGATGCTGTGGTATCGCCACCGACAAGAAGATCAAACGTATTGTTTATTGGGGTAATTGCTTTACCATCTGTTGTTGTTTTCCAGTAGTTGGTGCCAAGCGCACAAGTTCCCCAGCTTGGTATAGAACCTCCTAGAAGACATTGCGCTCCTGTTCCAGCTGATGTCTGAGCAAGAACTCCCGATGTATTAGCATATATTAATCCTCCGTCATTTGTGAACGATGCAAGTGTTGTGGTTTGTCCTGACGGAACTGTTAGTCCACCATTGGCGGTAATAAGCCCGGAGACTTCAAGAGCATCAGCTATATCCACTCCGTCTGTTGTATCGGAAAGAGTTCCCCCGGCAAGATTGACTCCTCCGGTTGATGAAAATGTTAAACCTGTAGTTCCAGCAACTGTAAGATTGGATGAGATGCTTGTAGCATCAGAAAGTGTGATACTGCCTGATCCGGAATCAATAACTATATTTCCTGTTGAGGAGCCACCTAGAGTTAGAGTGTTCATGTTCAAGCTCTGGATTGTTGAGCTTGCTGCTGTTAATGATAATCCACCTGCATTTACTCCGGTTGTTGCTGAGACTGAAGCAACGGGCGTTCCATTGTTTATTCCTGTTACAGAAAATTCAGCGCTTGAAGTCGCGCTGCTTCCCAGGAAAAGATCAGCGACAGAGGCATATCGCGGGAATAATGCTCCGTTTTGAAATTCCCAATCATCGCTTGATACGGAAGAACAGTTCTGGAATGACGGAGCAAGCCCAGTCCCATTTGAAACAAGACATTCACCCGAAGTACCTACTGCAGTCTGCTTAATATTATTAGATCCATTGGTATACAAAACTCCAAACTGAGTAGCAGATAATGCCGGTAATGTAATTTCCTGTCCTGATCTTCCAATTGTAATTGTTGTTGCATTTGTAGTCCCAATGCCCAAAGTTCCAGAGGCCAAAGTATCAATCGTCTGTCCTCCCGTAAGCTGGATGGAACCGCCGTTGGTTACTACGAATTTAGTTGTTCCAGATGCAGAGGCTGCGATAATATCTTGTGATTCAGTTTGATTGAATATTGCAAGTGCTTTGCCCAAAGCACCCGATGTCTGATCTCGTGATATGTATAGCGATGAAATAATATCACCGGCTGTAGTCGTGCCGATTCCTACCTGCTCACCTGCAGTTGTAGGATAGAGTTTGTTAGAGCTCTCAGTCCAAAGAGAGCTGCCTCCGGCTCCTGCACCCGGACAAGTTGCCCATGCAGGCGCTGCTGAACCTGATAAAAGACACTGGCTTGAGGACGTGGTTGTTGTGGTTCCTATAACTCCTGTCGATTCTCTTCCAAACAAAACTGAATTCTTACCGGTAGAGGAGCCAAAAGTCGGATTACTTAAGGCTATATCGCCCGTGGTATTTCCTCCCAAAGTAAGCGTCCCTCTTCTGAGAGTTTGTATGCTCCCATCTCCCGAAAGAGAAAGTGCTTGCCCTGCCGCATTCTGAGCAGAAATAGAAGCTACTGGAGTAAGAGATCCTGCAATGTTCATCACCGCAAATTTAGAAGATATCGTCGCGCTTCCTCCGAGAAGAAAATCCACTGTCGGATTTATTGCGGAAATTGCGCCGCTTGCGGTATTAAACCATCCAAACGTTCCGGTCGTACCCGTCGGAACTACTGATACAAAAGCTGAATTTCCTGTAGTCGATACTTTCCATGTAGAACTGCTTCCGACTATATCATTTAGGTTAGTTCCTGTTGCTCCTGAGAGATTAAACTGAAGACCTGTCTGATCTTGCGCACCTGTTCCTGAAAGAGTAATTGCCTGTCCTATGATTGCTCCTGCCAGATTGGTTGCGTCAGTAACTCCAAAGACTGTTCCTGTATTCTGAGTAGAGGTAATAGTCTGGTTGGCAGCTGCGGTATTAGTAAGAAGGGTTCCTGTTACAGGAAGTGTTACATTGGTTGATGCTGTGGTTGTGAGAGTAAGAGGGTTAGCTCCTGATGTTGTAAATGCATCAGCGAATGTTACATTTTTTGCTGCTGCAAGAGCAAGGACTTCTGTTCCTTCAAAAGTTATAGAGTTTGCAGCAAGAGTAGTATTACCTGTTACGGTTAGTGTCTTTGAGTCTGTACCTGCAAGAGTTAGGGAAGAATTGGCTGTCAGGGTTTTTCCTGCTCCAAGGGTAAGAGTACCACTTCCTGTTGATATTATATTTCCGTTGACAAAACCAGTTTCTACCTTGTTACTTTTATCAATGGCAGAGCGGAAATTGCCATTGGTGTCAATGTTATAGAGAGTTCCTCCAGCGAAGTATAAATTAGAACTTGGGAAGTTGAAATTACCTGAAGAATCAATGCGGGCGTAAAGAGTAGCATTGTCTCTTGATCTTACCTGAAAGATATCCGAAGTATCAGAAGGAGCCTGAAGAGTAAGAGCAATTGTACCCGATGCAGACGCAGAGATCCTGTTGGTAAGAGTTGTAGTCGGACCCGTTATTACACAGTCAGAACAAAGACCCCCCGATCCTGATACAGTTGCCCAAACCGGAAGACCCCCTGCTGAAACAGCGAGAACTTGATTGGTAGATCCAATGGGGCGCTTTGCCAAACTAGTAGTCGTATCTGCATAAAGAAGATCTCCCACAGCATAAACAGATTGACCAGTCCCTCCATAAGTTGCTCCTATTGCAGTTCCGTTCCAGGTACCTGTAGTTATGACTCCAGAACCGCTTACCACAAAATAATTTGTACTTCCTGTTGAGTTTTCTATATGAAATGCATCAGTTGACCCTGAGCTGTGTGGCCTAACAGTGAGCGGAATTGCCCCGGATGCTGATGCCGCAATTATGTTGGTATAAGTATTAGTTGGATTGGTTATTACACAGTTTGTACATGTTGCAGTAGGACCTCCAAGTATTGTTCCCCACTTAGGAAGAAGCGTTACGCTATCTACTACAAGAACCTGATCCTGCGAACCAATAGGAAGCTTGGTTAAATTACTTGAAGCATTTGCATAGATTGTATCTCCGGAAGAATAGCTTGAAAAACTTGTTCCTCCATAAGCCTGTCCTACCGTAGCTCCGTTCCATGTAGCAGTTTTAATTGTGCCCTGAGCATCGATAAATCCTCCAGTTCCGTTATTTGGTTTAAGAACTATATTTCCCGTAGTATTTCCTCCGAGAGTTAGGGTTGCATTTTGCAGTGATTGAATCGTACCTCCGGCTCCTAAAACCAAACCTGTGGTTGTGGCAGAAAGAGTTGCGGTCGGCGTATTGCCAGCCGCAATTCCTGTAAATCCTATTCTCGCAGAAGTTGTTGCTATTCCGCCAAGAAGCAGGTCGTCTGTTATATTTCTAGCTGATAGCGCTCCGCTATTTCTCTGAAGCCATCCGAATCCTCCGGTTGTACCGGTAGGAGTTACTGAGGCAAAATTGGCCCGTCCATCATTTAAGATAAACCAGCTGCCGGTTGTTCCGTAAATATCATAGAGAGTTCCGCAAGTTGCTCCACAGCTCACATTAAGAGCAATTCCTTTTTGATTGTTTCCTCCTCCGCTTGAAGGAGAAAGCGTCACATCAAGTCCTATGATTGCTCCTGCCAGATTTGTTGAATCAGTAATTCCAAAGACTGTTCCTGTATTCTGAGTTGAGGTAATAGTCTGGTTAGCAGCTGCGGTATTAGTAAGAAGGGTTCCTGTTACAGGAAGTGTTACATTGGTTGATGCTGTGGTTGTAAGAGTGAGGGGGTTTGTTCCTGATGTTGTGAAGGCATCAGCAAACTGTGCTGTTTTCCCTGCTGCCAAAGTAAGAGTACCAGTGCTTGCTGTAATAGTATTACCATTGAAAGTTAACCCAGCTACTGCACCTGTATTCGTTACAGTAAACGGCGATGCTGAGCCTACTGAGAATAATGCGGTAGGATTGGTAGTACCTATACCTACTCTGTCATTGCCGTCGCTGTTTAGTAGAATATTTCCTGTGCTATTTCCGCCCAAAGATAATGTTCTACCGATAAGAGTTTGGATACTTCCTGATCCATCAAGTACCAAACCTGCTCCGCTTCCTCCGCTTGCGGTATTAGCAGAAAGTGATGCGACGGGGGTAAGAATACCTGCAATGTTGCTTACGGAAAATTTTGCCGAAGCAGTACTATCCCCACCTATCAAAAGATCAAGAGTAGAGTTTATTGGTGTTAGTGCTTTACCATCAGATGTGGTTTTGAAGTAGTTAGTACCTCCACCCAGGGTACAGTCTCCCCATGATGGAGTTCCTGCGCCACCAGAGAGTAGACACTTGTTGGAAGATGCATTAGCAACTAAGATCTCAAAAGAGTCTGCATCACTCCATACTATTCCACCGTTTGAGAGAGTAAGGGCTTTGTTGGTTCCTCCGTTTGCAATGGGGAGAACACTTGTGCCTACAGCTCCTGAGGCTGAAAGGTCAATAGAACCAAAGCCTACAGCAGTCCCTGCACTATTAACTCTGAGTATTTGGTTTGCTCCAGTGGATGTTGTAATAGATGGAACACCTGTGCTTGATGTAACTAGCGCACCTGTGTTCCCAGTGGCAATAGACGAAAGATTGTCTGCAGTTGTTGTATAAAGTATTGTGTTTGTGCCGCCAAACGTTGTTTGTCCAGTTCCTCCGTTTCCCACTGGCAATGTCCCTGTGACTTCTGATGATCCGCCTGCAAGATTTACTGCTGAAGAGGTTAAGACTCCTGATGAGTTGCTGTGAAGAATGCCTGTTCCATAACCTGAGAAGATAATACCATTGTTTGCTCCGCTTCTTCCTGAGAGGACTACATTTCCTGTTGATGAACCGCCAAGAGTCAGGGTCTGGGCATTAGTGGTACCAAGATTTCCCAAACCAGTGAGGAAAGTTGCATTATTTCCTGAGTTTGCAGAAATTGATGCTGTAGGAGTAAGGCTTCCTGAAGTATTTATGAAAGCAAACTTAGCAGCGGATGTAGAATCCCCACCAACAAGAAGATCAAGAGTTGAGTTTATTGGAGTTAGTGCTTTACCATCTGAGGTAGTTTTAAAGTAGTTGGTGCCAGTTGCACAAGTAGAACAAGTTAGGCTTAGAGTTCCCCCCAATGATAATGATCCTCCTCCACCCAGAGGTCCTGCAGTGTTTATGGTAACTGAAGAATTAGCAAGTTCAACATTATCAATCTGTCCTGCGGGAAGAGAAACAGTGCCGGATGCAACTGTTAAACCTGTTAAGCCAGTCAACGTTCCAGCGGCTATAAGATTGGCACCTTGAACTGTTAAGGCAGTGACCCCGCCTGGGGCAAGTACTATATTCCCCGTATCAGATCCGCCAAGTGTTAGAGTTCCTTTATTAAGGGAGGATATAGTTCCTGTCCCTGACATATATACACCAGGTCTATCAGTAACTCCGGTTGCAGAAACAGATGCAGTAGGAGTTCCTGAGTTAATATTAAGTACTGCAAACTTTGCAGATGCTGTTGTTGTTCCGCCTATGAGAAGATCATGTACCGAAGCAATCTTAGGATATAAAGCTCCGTTTGTCCTATCCCAATAATTAGTCCCAAGAGTTGCTGGATCAGTCCATGAGAGAGTACCTGCTCCGTTTGAAGTCAGAGGATAACCTGATCCTGCAGCATCAGAGCTTGGCCATGTGTAAGTTACATTGTTAAATCTTGTAGTACCATCTACCTCTAGTTCATCTTGTATGTATAAGTCTGCTACTCCGTCTGGAGTTGAAACACCTGATATATCAGAAGCAAAGTAATTGTATGCGGCGGCGGCTGCTCCTCCGATATTTAAAGCACTTGCTGAGAGAATGTTTCCTCCGCCAGTTGTAATGGTAAGGTCTGTTGCTGAGTTGGTAAATGTGGCAAATGTTGTCCCTGCGTCTTTGAAGATTACATCTGCCCCATCGGCATCAAGGATTATGTCTGTTGAGGAATCAAGGGTCATATCTCCTGTAGAGTTAAGGTTAAGAAGTCCGGCTGGAGTGATAGTGAGATTGCTTCCATCTGTAGTTGAAAGTGTAAGGTTAGTATTATCGCTTTGGAACTTAAAGTAATCACCTGTGTCAGAGTTTGGCTGTATCAATACATCTCCTGTAGTAGTACCTCCAAGAGTCAGACTATTGTTTCGAAGAGACTGTATGCTTCCGTCTCCCGAAAGCGCAAGAGCCTGTCCTCCTGCATTTTGAGCTGAAATAGATGCTACAGGAATAAGAGAACCTGCGACATTCATAAATGCAAACTTAGAAGAAGTCGTTGCATCCCCACCAACAAGAAGATCAAGAGTTGAGTTGATTGGAGTAATAGCACCGGCTACTGCAGTTGTCTTCCAATAGTTGGTACCAAGTGCATAACCGCAGTTGTTTGTGTCCACACAGACAGTTCCAGAGGTTGGAAGCGTGAGAGTTGTGTCGGCTGAAGTCGTGAAAGTAAGGCTGTTTGATCCGATATTAAGGGTTTTACTATCCCCCCCGGCAAGTGTCAGCGTATTACTAACTGTAAGAGTTTTTCCTGCTCCAAGAGTAAGAGTACCTGATCCTGTTGATATTATGTTTCCATTTACAAATCCTGTTTCTACTTTATTGCTTTTATCAATAGCAGAACGGAAGTTGCCACTCGTGTCTATGTTATAGAGAGTTCCTCCTGCGAAGTATAGGTTGGAGCTTGGGAAATTAAAGTTACCATTGATATCAACATATGCATAGGTTGTTCCCCCGCCGTTTGACTGGATATCAAAAATATGAGCTGATCCCGAACTAAATGGACGAAGGGTCAGCGGAACCACGGCAACTGTAGGCGTAATTGTATTTATAGCGGCCGTTGAGGGATCATTCAAAACACAGTCGGTACAAATTCCTCCCGCTCCACTGGCTGCAACCCACGTAGGTACTCCACCGGATACGGAAAGCACATAACTTGAGGCCCCGATGGGAAGTCTTGAAAGCGTATTAGCAGCGCTTGCGTATACCAGATCTCCCGTGAGCCATGCCGTATTCCCTGTCCCTCCGGAAGTGGTTGCTATTGGAGTCCCTTGCCATGTACCAGATGTAATGGTCCCCACGCTGGTAAGCGATGAGCTAGCTATAGCAGGAAGCAAAGTTGTACTTGTCAGGACCGAATTTCCGTTTATCTGGAATGTCGGCGTTCCTCCATTATTGTTTATAAACGCAAAATTTGCTGATCCAGTGCCGTTCGAAGGGGTTCCGCCTATCAAAACATCCAAGGTGCCTTGTCCGGGATACAAAGTTCCATTCGACACTACCCACTGTTCTGTACCAAGCTGACATACACTAGTACCGGTAACAATTCCATTCAGAGATGTTACACAAGCTGCCGAACTGACTGTCGTTCCGTTTGGTGAAACCGTAACAGTTTTACTGCTCGTATCCGCTGCTATACTAAGGCCTGTACCTGCCGCAAAAGTTAAAGTATCACTGCTGCTGCCTGCTGTTATTGTTGAGGAGCCGACTATAATATTTTTAAATGTCGATCCGGCAGTAATTGAATTTGTAATTGTAGTTCCTGAAATTGATATACCTGTTCCCGCAGTTAAGGCAACAGCTCCTGTTTTACCACCAACGGACAATACTCCGGTATTGGTAATCGTGGGCGTCTGCCCCGTACTTACCTCTATTCCAGCTCCTGCGACAACTCCGTACAATACGTTTGACGCGGTCAATTCCCCTGTTCCTGCATCGATATTCTGATTTTCTGTAATTATCCCGCCTGAGAGAGTCGCGATGCCGGCGGCTCTTATCGTATCTAGGAAATTAACATTCTGAGCAAATTCGCTTGGAGTATTTACTCCGAACAAAAGATCTGTCGGTTTATCGCCAATTCCCAAAACTGCTCTTGCCTCAGAACCTGCTAATTCAGTATATTGAGGCTCTTGCGTTTTTCCTCCTCCAATACCCACGGCGGAGAGGACTTTGGTCAGACTGTCTTTATCAAATCCGGCAGATTTCATTGTCGCAAAAGCCAGAGCTGAAATTACCACAAAAACCATTATGAAAGCTGCAGTCAGGGCCCCTTTTTTGAAATTCGTAATGCTTTTTACCAGCTCTTCATTCCAATAGTCTGAATTTGGGGCTGGCGTGTGTTCGGTTAAGCTTGGAGTTTTCGAGTCAGAATCTGCAAGAGCTGTTTCCTGCGAGGCAGCTTGAGAATCCCGTTTTACTTCAGATACACCATTCTTTTTTGCGAGAAAATTTTCAATTTGAGAATTGGTGTACCTTCTTTGATTACCTGCGGTTCTCTGAGGGATAAGGATTCCTTTTGCTTCCCAGCGGCGCAGGGTCTTAGTGGACACACCCAGGAGGCTTGCGGCTTGTTGGATTGTTAAGAAATTATTCATGGGCAGGTTTTATATTTAAAAGTTAGACATTATTGAGCTTAGTGTCCAAGTTTGTCTAAGATTATATATATATTATTACTACATATATGTGAAAATATGTCAAGTGGGAAGATAATCTTATCGCAATCTTATCAAGATTTTTTTATTTGAGGCTAATATTCTAAATCTTTTCCAAAATTTTTTTCACAGTATTATCTCTTGCTATGATGATAAGATTATGATAAATTTCAAGTGTGATAAATATTTCCTATAATCTATCATCAGTTCTGAAAAATAATCTCCATAAAGCAGATACTTTAAGAAGAGAAATTCTTCTTACCCCAATTTCTTCAAAATTTGAAATACAGCTAAGATGGGACTGCGTGATAAATAGAATTTTTCAAACCTTAAGATTGTCTGATAACTCTTTGAAGAAAACCGGGATTATCAAAATCCTAGACCTCCATAGCGGAGTCGCTCAAATAGAGAAGAAAAACCAAACTGCAGAGCAAAAAGAAGTGATTAATTATAAAAAGGCACTCGATCATATATCTGCGCATTGGCTTGTTACGAAAAAACTAGTAATACTAAATGATATATTGATACTTTATGATATATTTAGTAAGGGTCGGCTGGTTGCTCCCCGTTCTGAAATTGAAGAGCTTTTAAATTATGTTCAAATACAGGATGAACATCCCATCATACAAGCAGGAATAGCCAATATTGAAATTCAAAAAATTCGGCCTTTTTCAAATGACAATGATAAATTATCAAGACTTTTGTCTTATATTTTTCTTTATAAGTACGGGTACGATGTCCGCGGGCTTATAGAATTTGAAGAACCATGGTCTGAAAATAAAGCAGCTTATTTGGATGCAGTGGAGTACGGGATTCAAGCAGCAAGTGTTACAATCTGGCTGGAGTTTTTCTCAAACAGCATAATCCTCCAGCTTGATGAAGTTTATAAAAAAATTATAAGCGGGTCGCCGGATTTCTTTGTCAAAGAAAATTCTTTATGGGAATTAAATGACAGACAAAAAGCTATTCTTAATTTATTGGATAAGCCGGACAGCTCCATCACTAATAAAAAAGTCCAAAAACATTTCAAAATTTCTCAGATAACGGCATCCAGAGATTTATCAAAACTTACTACCCTGGGGCTTCTCCTCTCCCATGGAAAAGGGAGATCCGTTTACTATATCCGGGCTTAATCTCCAAGTCTATTCGTCGTACAAGAACTATTGTGCGACGTTGAAATGCCTTACTCTTCTTATTTATCTACCTCTATCAACTCTTGAATTTGACATTAATTGACAAAGTGCCATATTATAAGAGATACATACCCTGCTCATGAGAAAAAAAATACTCTTGCCTATTCTAACCGTCTTTTTACTGACTTTTTTTTTGAAAAACGGTGTTATATTTGCGCAGGACCTTTCAGGCGGTCTGGCACTTCCCATCCCCGTCTCTGATAAGAACGTAAAAGACGGAGATATAATAACTGTAACATCTAAGGGATATAAACTCAGCACTTATGCCTACGACCCTTCGGTTTATGGAGTTGTGACTGCCAATCCCGCCGTCTATATCAAGGATACTACGGGAAAAAGCACTCTTGTAATTCATTCCGGGAAAACATTAGTCAGAGTATCAACCATTAAAGGTCCTATTAAGCGGAATGATCTTATCACAAGTTCAGAAATCCCCGGCGCCGGGGAGAAAGCGGATGCAAATGGCTTTGTTTTAGGCATAGCTCTTGAGGATTACACAAATAGCGATCCGAAAGCTGTAGGCAAAATTATGGTCTCGGTCGATCCTCACTATAATGCTACGTTCATCGCCACCAGAACCAATCTGCTTCAGAATATTAAAGCGGTAGTGGGCTCCCCTCTCCTTTCGCCTCTTACGACTTTTCGCTATCTTTTAGCAGCGCTCGTGACTATAGTTTCATTTATTCTGGGCTTTATTTACTTCGGAAGAATTGCAAGGACGGGTGTTGAGGCACTGGGAAGGAATCCGCTTGCAGCCAGGATAATCCAGCTTGGGATTGTGCTTAATGTAATTCTTACAGCAGGCATAGTACTTCTTGGAGTCGGCATCGCCTATCTGATCTTAATCTTGTAATCCCCACTGATGTACTTTGTGCTCTTGCAAAATTTAATAGATTATCGAATAATTATTATCTTATGGCTCTCACAAAATTAGACTTAACTCAAATAGGAAGTGTAATTGAAGATAAACTAGGGTCTGTCAAAAAAGATCTCACGGGTCTTAAAGAAGACCTAACGGATGTCAAAAAAGACCTAACGGATGTCAAAAAAAGAGTGAAGAAGATCGAGAAAACTGTTGACGTTGCTATAAGAATATTTAATTCGGATGATATAAAAATAGAAAAAAGAGTTTCTAAAATTGAGGTGCATCTCGGATTACCTACCTGATCCTCATCTTGTAGCCCTAATATACAGTTTGATATATTTAATTGAGGTGTTTATTTATATAATTGGTCGTGTGTTCCAAAAATAATAAAGTAAGCAATAGAATCTTCTTCATGTATTACTTTATAAATCGCCCGCCAATCTGCGGTGATATTGATACTTCTGCATCCTTGATACGGATCTTTTAATGGATGGTTATTTAATTCTAAATCGTTGGGATTCTTGGAAAAAATCGTTATCCTTCTTTTAACTCTCTTGCGGATTCGTACATCTGCTTTCTTTAAGCTTTTAAGAAATGCAGGAGAGTACCTGATTATCATATTCCCTGTTTCTCAAGCCACGCAACTGCCTCTTCGCCTGTTTTAAATGAGGGAGACGCTTTTCCTGCCTTAAGGTCCTTCTCTGCCTGATGAATCATTTGTTTTAGGTAGTCGCTTGGTTCTTCCGAAGACGCACTAAAGGTTACTGTTTTTGTTTTAATTAATTGCCTAAGCCATGCATTAATCAACGAACTTAAACTAAGTCCCAAGTCTTTTGCCACTTTTTGGGCTTTTATTTTTACTTCTGGTTCAGTTTTTGTTATAATTACTGCAGTATTCATATATACCTAAAGTATATATAATAGATATATTCCTGTCAAGCGGCAGATCGATATTGATATGAATTATAATAGGTTCTAACAAAGCTACTCGAAGCCTGCTGATATGGTTTGATATATAACTTCTGCTATAATCCCCTCGTGCAATTGACTTGCGTACGAAATTGTGCTACATTGTACAAATATGACACAGACGATGAAAGCATCAGATGTTAGGTCAAATTGGAGTCAGCTTCTTAACAAAGTATTTCGTGGTGAAACAGAGGTTCTTGTTGAGAAAAGCGGTATTCCTATTGCCGCTATCGTATCAGCGCAAGATTATCAGAAGCTTAAACAAATAAAACAACAGCAAGAAAAAGATTTTGCTGTTATAGATAGGATGAGAGCCGCCTTTAAGGACCAAAGCTCCGAACAAATACAGGCGAATGTTAAAAAAGCCATCGCAGAAGTTCGAAGAGAAAACAAATTAAATAAACCTTCCAAATAACAGTGACAAAGGCCACTTACGACACTAATACTCTTGCATCTGGGACAATTGACTCGCATGGGCCAATTTCATTTATGATTGATGCCTGGATCAATGATGAAGTTCAAATGATCACTTCACGGCCTCTTAATAAATGAATTAGAAAGAACACTTGCAAAACCCTATTTCGCCTCTCGATTGACCCCAAAACAAACACAGTCATTTATAAGTCTTGTTAAAACACGAGCGAGAGTAGTCCCGATAACAACACCAATACCTAATGTCGCCACTCATCCGGAAGACGATTTAGTACTTGCGACTGCTGAAAGCGGAAAAGCTTCATTTGTCGTAACAGGAAACCATGGGTTACAAGATCTTAAGCATTTCAAAGATATTAAGATTGTAAGTCCGGGGACATTCTCTGAAATTCTCCAAAACAAAAAGGCGGCATAATATTAGTTTGCAAAAGGAGACTAATACATCATGTAAATACTCCAACCACAGAAGACTCGATCTTAGTATGATCTATTTACTTTATTAGACGTGCGGGGTAAAATTATTTCATATGGTTGTTTCACCGCTTTTCTTCTTCATAATAATAGCCTCAATTTCCGTACTCTCGATTGCACTTTTTGCTATGGCTATTTCCTATTACCATGTGCTTAAGAAAATGATGGTCCGCGAACAAAGATACGACGAGCTGTTCAAGGGTATGGACGAAAAAGCAGTAGACTTGCTTGAGAATGCCAGAAAAAAGAGCGCGGATATTATAGAAGAAGCAACTCAAAAAGCACAGCAAATAATAACACAGAGTCAGAGCCTGAATAATAGCTCAAGGAAGATGCTCGATGAAGCTTTGGAAACTCTTATTAAGCAACAGACTTCCCATTTTGAAAAAGCCTCTCAGGATTTTCTGCAAGTGTATAAAAAAGAACTAAATTTTCTCCGGGAAAACACTGTCGAAATAGCAAAAACTACATCAAAAGCTATCGAAGCAGATACTTTAAAAGAGGTTGATGACTATGAGCAAATCTTGCAAAAAGAGACAATTGGTTCTCAGAAGATAGTCGAGGAAAAGATAGAAGAAGACTATGCCAAAACCCAAAAAGAAGTTTCGGCATATAAAGTTGAGATGCTTAAGAAGATCGATGAGGAAATATACGCAATCTTAGAAAGTGTATCAAAAGAAGCTATCGGAAAAAGTATTCCGCTTGCCCAGCACGAACAGCTCATAATCGATGCGCTTGAAAAAGCGAAAAAGAGTATCTAAAAGCACAGCCTGCCCTATGAATGATAAGAATAAGCTGATATATGAAATATCAAATGATATAAGAACTGTTGCGGAAGCAGATAATTTTTGCTCAGAAATTGACGTAATTCTTGAAAACTTCTACAAAGTGAAAAATAAGAATCTTGAAGAAGTTTTGTTAACATCAACGGGAACATCCACCTCAACTCTAATAAAAAAGATACTATCTGATAATAAAATCTCCCTAGCTGATAATGCCTCGTGTGAGAAGATTTTGGTACAAACCAGAGACGAGATAAAAAAAATGAAAATAGTAAAAATTACTCTCGCAATAGACCCAAGCAGTGAAATAATTTCCCATATTTCAGAATGGATAAATCAAAATCTGGAAGCAAATACTCTTCTTGATATAGATAAGGACGAAGAAATTCTGGGAGGAGCGGTTATTTCAATAAACGGCAGATACAAAGACTTTTCTCTAAGAAAAAGCCTCGCAGAGGTATTTACAAAAAAGAAAAATGAGCTTATAGGCAGTATTTCTCCAAAATGAAAGACTTTAGTTCCTATCTCAATGAAATAGAGGAAATCGGCTATGTCGAGCAGGTTGCTGATGCAATAATCTATGCTACCGGTCTTCCGAATGTAAAACCCGAAGAAATAGTAATTTTTGAAACAGGAGATTTCGGACAGGTTTTCTCTATTGAACCTGAACTTGTTGAGATTCTCATCTTTTCTAAAAATTCCATAAAACCAGGCACAAGACTTACGAGAACCAATGAGATACTAAAAGTTCCCGTTGGCGTTGAACTTCTGGGAAAAGTAATTGATTCACTTGGAAATTCTATAGAAAGCACAAAACCATCAAAATCGCCCACTTTCACAATGCCTGTCAATTCCCTTCCGCAAGGCATAACCAAAAGAAAAGCAATAACAAAAACTCTTGAAACAGGAGTTCTTATCGTAGACATGGCAATTCCGCTGGGACATGGGCAGAGAGAATTAATTGTGGGAGACAGGAAAACAGGAAAAACAAGCTTCCTAACCAGAACGATATTAAATCAAACAAGGCACGGTAATATTTGTGTTTATGCGGCGATTGGAAAGAAAAAACTTGATGTTAAAAAAATTGAAGAATTTTTCCAAAAACAGGGAGTTATGGAAAAAATGGTCATTGTAGCTTCGGGTTCTGAAGATGCCACAGGGCTTATTCACTTAACTCCATATACTGCGATGACAATAAGCGAATTCTTCAGGGATCAGGGGAAAGATGTACTCCTGGTATTAGATGACTTATCGACTCATGCGAAATTTTACAGAGAACTCTCGCTTCTTGGCAGGCGCTTTCCGGGAAGGAATTCTTACCCGAGCGATATTTTCTACACTCATGCAAAGCTTATGGAAAGAGCAGGAAATTTCATTACAGACAAAGGAGAAGCATCAATTACGTGTCTTCCGGTTGCAGAGACTGCCCAGGGAGACTTATCAGGCTATATAGAAACCAACCTAATGTCTATGACAGACGGCCATCTCTATTTCGACAAAGATCTTTTTTATTTAGGCCGCCGCCCGGCAATAAATCCCTTTCTTTCCGTAACCCGTGTAGGCAGACAAACTCAGTCAAATTTGAGACGCGAGATAAACCGCGAAATCATAAGTTTTTTAAATCTATACGAGAAAATGCAAAGCTTTATTCATTTTGGAGCTGAGCTTAATGAAAATATAAGAACGACTCTTCTTACAGGAGCCAGAATAATTCAGTTTTTCAGTCAGTACACCAACGAAGTCGTGCCGATTAATCTGCAAATAGTATTATTTGCGATGCTATGGGAAAATTCCTGGGAGAACAAAGAATTGATAGCGATACGAGAGGATATGCAGAGAGTTATACTGGCATATAGCTCGGATAAAAAAATTCAGCAGCTGGTAGATACTTTGGTTGAACAAAATGATTCGTTTAATAAGCTTCTTAGAATGATAAAAACCCAGGGACCGCAGATACTATTATCTGCACAAAAATATGGTAACAAGACGTGAGGTATTAGAGGAATTCAACAGAGTTTCGACTTTTAAAAACATCCTTGAGACCTATGAGGAAATTGCGGCTTCCCGAATGCAGAATGCCAGAACTTCGGTTCTTGCGGGCCGAAGTTTTATCGATGAACTTAATTATATTTTCCAGCAGGTAAAAAGTTCTTATAGAGATGACGTGCTCAAGAGAATGCATATCAAGAAAATAAAAGATCCAAGCAAGCTTACATTTATAGAAAGGAACGGGAAGACACTATTTCTTCTTTTGTCTTCAAACACCGGTCTTTATGGAGATATCGTAAGAAAGACTTTTAATCTGTTCCTGGATCTTATGAAAAAAGAAAAGGCCGATGCGGCAATTGTAGGAAGAGTTGGTCTTGAATATTTAAAAAACAGCGGATCCAAAATCCCTTACTCTTTCTTTAATATGCCTGATTCAAGTGTAAATAACGAGGATTTGAAAAAAATAATTGCGCATATAATTACTTATGAGAAAGTTTTTATAGTCTATGGAAGATTTGAAAATGTAATAACTCAGGAGCCAATTGTAACAAGTATTTCAGGTGATCCTCTGCCTCAGTCTGCCTCAGGCACCCAGGTGAAATATTTTTTCGAGCCGTCGCTTGATAAGATTATGAAATTTTTTGAAGCTGAAATTTTTGCTTCGCTTTTTGAGCAGACAGTATTTGAGTCCCAACTCGCAAAATTTGCATCCAGAATGACATCTCTAGAGCTTAGGGTTGAAAATATCAGGGATATCTTAAAAGTAATTGCGTTTGAGAAAGAAAAGGTAAGACACAGAATTATGAACAAGAAACAGCTTGAAACTTTCTCAAGTATGGCTTTATGGAAATAATATGACCCATTCGGGACATTCGGCTGAGCTCAGTCGAAGTCCAAGCTCAGGGTCATAGTCCTTCGACAGGCTCAGGATTCTGAGTTTATCGAAGAATGAGTAAAATCGAATCTATGAATAAGGATTACGGCAAGGTACTGCGGATTCAGGGACATATAGTCGAGGTAGAATTTCTTGGTACGCCTCCGAACCTTCATGACCTTGTTTTTCTTGACAATGATAAATCCACCCGCATGGAAGTGGTACGCTCATCAGGACCCTCCCGGTACTTCTGCCTGTGTCTTTCTCAAACTACCAATTTATACAGAGGCGCAAAAGTCATAAACACCAAAATGCCTATTTTAATTCCCGTAGGAGAGGGCGTCTTAGGAAGAGTTATGGATATTTTTGGGGAAGAGCTTGATGGAATGGGAGAAATAAAACACACAGAAAAAAAACCTATTTACTCACAGTTCCCTTCATATAGCGATCTTTCTACTCATCAGGAAATTCTTGAAACGGGAATAAAAGCAATAGATTTCTTTTCTCCGATTGTAAAGGGCGGAAAAATAGGACTTTTCGGAGGCGCAGGAGTAGGCAAAACTCTCCTTCTTACAGAAATCATCCACAATGTAATTATTCTTAAAAAAAAGGAGACTAGGAACGTATCGGTATTTGCCGGAGTCGGAGAAAGAACAAGAGAGGGACACGAATTACACCAAACTTTAGCTGAGCAAAATGTACTTCCTGCAGTCTCTTTAGTTTTCGGTCCTATGGGAGAAAATCCCGCAGTAAGATTTTTAACAGCCTATACTGCGGCAACTGTGGCTGAGTATTTTAGGGACAATCTTAAAAAAGATGTTTTGTTTTTTATCGATAATGTTTTTCGTTTTGCTCAGGCCGGAAATGAGCTTGCGGTTCTTATGAATACTATTCCGTCTGAGGATGGTTATCAGGCAACTCTTGCCTCCGAAATGGCATCTTTTCATGAACGGCTTGTTTCGGTTGATAATAATTCAATAAGTTCTGTTGAGGCAATCTATGTCCCAAATGACGATATACTCGATCAGGGAGTACAAGCTATATTCCCCTATCTTGATTCGACAGTAATTCTTTCAAGAAACGTTTATCAGGAAGGGCATCTTCCTGCGGTCGACCTAATTTCTTCAACTTCTTCTAATTTAAATTCGGAGCAGGTAGGAGAACTTCACAATGAAGTGGCACCGCGGGCGCAAAACCTTCTCAAGGAATCTGTCGAACTCGAAAGGATTGTTTCATTGGTCGGAGAAGCAGAACTTTCCCCTGATGATAAGCTTAAATACAAACGCTCAAGAAAGCTTAAGAACTACATGACACAGCCTTTCTACGTCGCTGAGAGCCAGACAGGAAGACCGGGCGCTTATGTTCCGAGGCTTACCACAGTCCAAGATGTTGATGATATCTTAAACGGCAAATACGACGAGATAGCGGAAGAGAAGTTTTTATACATTGGCTCTTCCAAAGATTTATTAAATGGACACACAACAGCCAAAACCCAATAATAATTCTGCGAACAAAGAGGAAGTAATTCTTCTTAAGATTCAGACCAAAACAGGAATTTCATTCAATGATAAGGTCAAAGCAGTGACTTCTTATAATGACAAGGGCATTTTTGATATACTGGCCGAGCATGAAAATTTCATTTCGGTCATCAAAAACAAAATTATCATACACATGCTTGATGGCAAAGATAAGGAAATGAAGATCGATACAGGAGTTTTAAAGGTAATTTCTAATGAGGCCCACATCTTCCTCGGCCTCACCGACATTAATGCCTAGCGCTTATTAATTGAAAATTTAGTCTTATAGTGATATAATTCCCCACATGAAAGATAATGAAGGTCTTCTTGGAAGATTTATAACTAATCGAGAAAGGAACCAACCGATCACAACATTACAGTCCGTAGGGAATTACATGCTCAGCTCATCGGCTGAAACACGAGGAAGACCAAAGGATTATAAATATGCTGGTATGGCAGCTATTTTCAGAACATCAGAAGCAGCATACCCAATGTTTATTGAGGAATTAAGGGATTCCGAGCCTAATGGGTACTTAATAGGAGTAGGAACAGGAGGAATTTTTACATTACTTCAAGCCTTTGATAAGCCTCCCGAAGGTATAGTTATTGCAGATATAAATCCATATGTAGTAATTGGTGGAAGAGTAATGGTGGAGATGCTCTTAGCTTCTGAAGGGCCAGAGGAATTTACTAATAACTTTTTCAAGATGCCTCAAGAGGATTATTGGAAAATAGCAGACGCAATTACTCAAAAAGATAAAACGTTTAGAAGAGGCTTAAAAGATTGGCATATTTCCTTAAAAAGAGATTTCTATACTCCCATGATCTCCGCTAATGCTCAAACCAGACACAATATCCCTGAAGTCGTAACTGATAATTTTGCTGTCTTAAAGAAATTAGCTCAAGAAGGCGAAATTGCAGTTTGCTATACAGACATATTAAATCCTGATTTTGTTCAAGCAATTGAAGGCTTACCTGATTTTAAAACAACAGCTAGCTTAATTTACATATCCAATATTGTTTCTTTAATGTTTGAAGGTGATCCCCGAGTTCATGATATAAGAAATTTAGCTACTCTGGAAACAAATGAAGCCCCTCCTGTATTTATTTCCGCTGACTCGAAAAATGATTTAGATATGCACAAAGTCAGTAAAATTGGAGACATCTCAGCTCCACGCTGGATGCAAGAACTAGATTGGTCATTTGGAATAGCAGAACAACCTGAAAGCCAAAACGTCTAGGCGTGTTTGGATGTCGGCTTTATATTTATTTGCTGGAGGGCTAAACACTCGGTCTAGTAAGGATTTTAAGCTTGAACGAAATTCCATGGAGACTTAGAATTACCGGTTTCCTGAGCTTTAATAACTCTCTTTCCTTCTTTTTTCAATCCAGTTACCAACTTTCTGTTCTCTTTGTAAGCAGTATAGTTGTTTTTCAAATCTTCAACTGCCCAAGTATTTAATCTCCTTACAGTTCCTTTTTGTCTCACATATTACCGAGGTTGAACCTTGATTTTGTTGTCTTGACAAGACAATTTAACTTATTTATAGATCTGGAATCTAAACACTTCTCCCGTAGTCGGCGCGGTGATGAGTTTTAATTTTCTCTTCATCAGGTGTATCAAAATGTTCTTTAAGGAAAAGAAATGTATCATTTGGGTCTTGGGTATTTACAAAAATTCCTGTCCCGACTTCAAATCCTCCAAGAGTCTTAACTCTGGGAATTATTCTCATATACCAATCATTTCCCGGATAAATATAGAAATTAAAAGGGAATTCGTGGCCGTGACGCAAATCCAAAATTTTAATCAGCCTATTCATGATAAAGGCCAAGTCCGAAACTTCCTCATCTGAAATATCCCCGAAGACTTTGCCTTTCGTTTTCGGCGCAATCCAAATCTCATCAGGCCACTGGCTTGTGGGCGGACAGAAAATAAAAAAACTGCCGGCTTCAATCTTTTCATCCTCATCTGAATTCAAAGGAGGAATATCCAAAACCACATCATGAGGAACTACGGCAAGCTGTGTATGGGGATGGGGAAGACTTTCTCCTCCTGCTTCTCCCCTATTATGAAAGAGGTAAGCCTGTCCTGACGCTTTGTGAGTATTATATCTCTGTTTATAAACTTGAATGATGGTTTCTGCTTGGCTTATCGGAAGCTCATCAAAGTTCTTATGATGGTCAGGAGAATGAATTATAAGCTCGTGAATTGGAGCAAAAGGAAATTTGTTTGGAATAACCCGTACCTGCCAATTACTATCGCCGGCTTCCCCACCCCCGCCCGCCTCGCTAGCGCTCGCGTTGCGGGCAGGCACTCTGTAAACATCAGGCTCCTCTTTTTCCATTCCTACGCAAAATGGGCATAGCGGTGAAGCTTCTTTTGCTACATCAGGCCTTTTTGCGCGCCGGGGTGCAAGAACTATCCATTTTCCGGATGCTTTATCCTGAACAAATTTAAAATCTGCCATCAGTTTAATCGTAGATATTTAGGAATAAATAGTCAATTGTTAATTGTCAGCTGTCAATCGTTATCTTGAAGCATCAAGAGCTGCTCGTACGAAATCCTCTGTCCAAGTGTAGATATTTTTTTCCTCAAGCGCTTCTGCCATTTTATTCATTCTTCTTATCTTCTCCTGTTTTGGCATCTCAAGCCCCACCTTAATAGCATTTGCAACCTCATCTATATCATACGGATTAATTATGAGAGCCGATGTCAGATCAATTGCCGAGCCTGCAAACTGAGAAAGGACCACCATCCCCGGATCCTTCTCACGGGACGCGGCCATTACAAATTCTTTGGATACCAGATTCATTCCATCATCCAGAGGCGTAACCAGGCAGATTTTTGATTTTTGGTAGAAATTTATGATATCTTCTCTTGTAAAAATATGATAAATCAAGTGAATTGGAAGCCAGCCCCGCTTTACGTGTTTTAGATTTATATCATGAGCAAGCTTTTTTATTTGTGCGCGCAGTTGTTGATATGAAGGGATTTTCTCACGGGATGGCGCAATTATTCCCACATATGTTACTTTTCCGATGTATTGCGGATATTTATCAAAAAACTTATCAAGCGCTTTAAGACGGACTTCAAGTCCTTTTGTATAATCAAGCCTGTCTATCCCGACAATTACTTTATTTTTCTCAAAGAATTTATCAAGCTCACTGCGCTCTTTCTTCTCCCCTATCAATTTCCTTACAACATTTCCTACAAACGTATTCGGAGGAGTTTCTTTTGCCAAAGACTTGATAACATCGGTATCAATTCCCATAGGTAAGTTTCTAACCGTAGTAACTCTTTTTTTATAATAAACTCTACTCGTCTCTTCATCAATTCTTACTTCAAGTTCACGCCTGACCGTATCCAGAAAATTTCTTACTTGGTATCCGCGGTGGAATGCCAGGAAATCACAGCTTAGTAAACTTTCAAGTATCTCGAGTTTCTCAGGAAGGGTTCTGAAAATTTCCCACGTGGGCCAGGGGATATGCCAAAACATAGCAAGAGTGGCATCTTTAGGTTTTTTTATTAAGCTCGGAACTAAGGCAAGCTGGTAGTCGTTAACCCAGATAAAAGAACCCGGCTTTACTTCATCCGTAATCGCTTTTGCGAAATATTGATTGACCTTTTTGTAATTTTCGTACCAGCCCTTCTCAAAAACCGGCCGTTCATATGCTACATGACAGAGAGGCCATAATGTTTGGTTTGAAAATCCATTGTAATAGTCATCCTGCTCCTTTTCGTTTATAAATACCCGCTTGAGCGCATAAGTACCAAGGTCTCCGCTTATTTTAATTTTTCCTGAGCCATTAACAACCTCTCTATCTTCCTTTGTCTTACCTCTTGCTACGAAAACCCCCTGCGAAATTTGTGCGATTGGGTCAAGCGCGATTGAGACACCTCCTGCAGGCACGATAGTTGTCATTTTTTCATTTTTTCTTTGATGGATTCGAGGCTCGGCATCTGCTGCCATAATAAGCTTAAAATCGCGTCTTTTAAAAAAGTCTTTAAGATCCTGATTAGTTGTCATAGCTTTTCCAGAAATTACTTATAAAATCTATATAGGAAGTATATCAAATTTTATTCCTATATACAGAGAGATAGATTAGAATTAAATTATTTTTTTATATAACTGTTCATACCCATCTACCATATGTTCTAAGCTAAATTTCTGCTCAACTCTTTCCCGGCACTGTTTTCTCATTGCTGCATATTCTTCTACAGACAGTCCATATATTCGATCTATTGCCTCATATAGCCCATCCATACCAGTCTTTCTGATAATAAAATCGCCACGAATATCTGAATCTGAAGGATTAACAATAAAGCCCGTTTTTCCGTCCTCAATTATTTCAGGGACAGAACCCCGGGCAAACGCAATGATCGGCGTGCCACTTGCCATTGATTCCAGCATGACTAAACCAAACGGTTCTTCCCATTGAATAGGAAATAAAAATAGTTTCGATGACCCAAATACTTCATTACGATTAATCTGTTCATCTTCACCTACTTCATGAAAGAACACATGGTCTTTCATTAAAGGCTTAATATTACTATCGAAATATTGTCTTGAGGTTTGCTCGATAAAAACAAAAACTTTCAAATTCTTCTTGAGATGACTTGATGAAACAATTGCCTGCTTCAAGCCTTTATCCATCCGTATATGATGAAACCGGCTAAGCCATACCATATCTTCTCCCCCAGTTGCGTCGAACCGAAACTGACCAGAGTCAATACCGTGAGGAATAATTACTTTCAAAGATTGCGGGATAAAAGATGCTTGGTTAAATTGATATTGCGAAGGGAAAACAAAATAATCAGACGAGGTTTCTACTGCAACCGGAAAATTCTCAAAATAAAACCTTGTAGCAAAATTCAACGGAAAGTGTCCGATAATGATGGTTGGTTTGCGAAAATAGTGTGTATTGAAGGTGAATGATGGATAAGAACAACTATCCACAATAATATCGTATTCATTTTCTTTTGCTTTGATCTGCAAAAATGCTGAACCATAAATTGTAGCCATCAATTGTTCTTTTCGCTTCGAAAATTCTAAAGGCAAAGTTGTAAAGAACTTATCCGTGTAATAATCTGCAAGAGGCTTATCTAATATCTCCAAAAGCTGAATATTTTGACCATTCAAAGATCCGCGAACAGAATATAAATCTATCTGGTGATTACGCTTCGCTTGCTCTGCAACAAAATTTGCTGTCCATACTTCAACTCCACCTTTACTGTTGCGCACTGTAGGCTTATCTATACCTGATATAACGGCAATTTTCATAAATATAAAAACTTTCAACAATCAGAGAACACGTTCTAATAATAAACTAAAAATAGCTTAGCGAAATCTCTCTCTGGATACAAGATAGACAAATTCTAAAAGCGCAAGCTGTCGTTTTATTCGCCAGGGTTGGATAGCTAATCTAAAGAACCATTCAAGTCCGGTTCTTCTAATCCATACTGGTGCTCTTTTTATCTCACCGCTTATGAAATCAAAAGCGCCGCCGACTCCGATTGTCACTTTTACCGGAAGACTTTTAAGATTTTCTGAAATCCATATTTCTTGTTTTGGAGAACCGAAGGCTACAAATAAAATATCTAGCTTTTTTCCATCATTATTTTTTTCAATCTCATCTTTAATATATTCCAGCGTTTCTTTGTCCGGAGCGCCTGAATATGTCAGTCCGACTTTTAATCCGGGGTATTTTTTGGTCAAGCACTCGGAGACTTTCTCTGCTATGCCGGGTCTGCCTCCTAAAAAGCCCACTGTTATAGGCCGTTTGGCAACATCTCTGCAGACGTTTTCCATAAGGTCTGCCCCCGCAATTCTATGCTTAAGATGTCTTCCCAGTAATTTCGACGCCCATACTACCCCTATCCCGTCGGGCAAAGCTAAATCTGCTGAGTTTAGTATCTTTTCATAACTACTGTCTCCATCGGCGACAACCAAAAGTTCGGGGTTAGGGGTAACGAAATATCTATTTCTATCGTCTTTTTCAAGAATTTTTAGTAAATACTCTAGGACTTGAAAATAGTTTAGGTTATTAAATCCAATTTTTAGAATTTTTATTTTCTTAAAACTGTTATTATTACTATAAGTTTTATTCATAATGAATTAAACGCTTATAATTGCCTATTTTGAATATTTTATTTGTTCAAAATAATTTCGGTCTTATAAGGCTAGTTAAATTAAAATATCAAATTTTATCTACCATATCGGTCTAATTACTATAATTCTATCCGGATGTGAAAATTAGTAAAGTTAATTATTCTAAGCATGGTTTTATAAAAGTGAATTAAAAAGTTATAGGATAATTTAGAAGATTTTTTTTATTTGTTCCGTGCGATACTTCTTTTATAAAGTTCTATATTTTCAAGCGCAACTCCGGTACCTCTTACTACACAAAGAAGCGGATCTTCAGCCAAATGACATGGGACTCCGGTGAGCTTGGTAACAAACTTATCGAAATTTTTAAGAAGCGAAGTTCCTCCGCTCATCACAACTCCCTTATCTATAATATCACTGGCAAGTTCCGGCGGTGTTTGCTCAAGAACTCCTTTAACTGCGGCAACTATATCCAGAAGCACTGGATTTATCGCCTCATTTATCTGCAACTCATTAAGCTCTATTGTTTTGGGAAGTCCTGTTATGCTGTCACGTCCTCTTATTTCCATTTTCTTTAAATTTTTCGAAGAATCTTCAATGACCGAATTTCCGATTTCTATTTTTATCTGCTCTGCTGTTCTTTCTCCAATTAAGAGATTAAACTTTTTCTTTGTATATACTGCAATTGCCTCGTCTATTTTATTGCCCCCTGCTCTTACAGAATTGTGCACCACAACTCCGCCCAAAGAAATTACCGCGCACTCCGTAGAGCCTCCGCCTATATCTACCACCATGTGCCCTGCAGCTTGTGCGATCGGAATCTTAGCACCAATTGCCGCCGCGAGAGGTTCTTCAATAAGATAGGCAATCTTGGCTCCTGCAGCCATTGTAGCATCGAGAACCGCACGTCTTTCCACCTGAGTCACACCTGATGGAATACAAATCATAACTTCAGGCTTGAAAAAGCGCGATTTACCCGCCGCCTTATCTATAAAATAAGAGAGCATAGCTTCCGTAATTGTATAATCGGCAATTACCCCGTCCCGAAGCGGACGCTGGGCAATAATATTTCCGGGGGTTCTTCCCAGCATTTCCTTAGCTTCCTTACCGACTGCGACAACTTTGTTCTCCTCAGCTGTAACTGCAACCACTGTAGGCTCGTTAAGGACTATCCCTTCTCCGGCAAGGTAAACAAGAGTATTGGCCGTACCTAGATCTATTCCAATGCGTTTATTTAACATAATTTAAAATAAAAAAGTTATAAGTTATTTGCTAGCAGTTTTTAGTTCTGTAAGTGTATCAAAATACTATTTTAGTGTATCAAAAATACTTTTTTGGCCTGCACATCGATTATATATACAGTTCATATATCTTGCAAGGCCTATGTTTAAGCCGGTAAGTTTTTGAATTAATTTTTAAAAAATGCTTGCGATGGCGTTGCAGGCAGGGTATAATGGCTCTTATGAAGAAAGTAGTTCTTACTGCAATAGTTTTGTTACTTCTTATTATCGCAACAACAGGAGTAGTTTTTTATGGAAAAGGCGTCCGGCTCTCTTTTAATAACGGCAAGGCTGATCTTTCAAGTACCGGTCTTTTGGATGCCACGAGCAGTCCAGACGGAGCGCAGGTTTTCATAAATGGTCATCTTACAACGGCTACGGACAGTCAGGTCAATCTTTCTCCGGGCACATATGAGGTTAAAATCTTCAAACAAGGCTACTTTCCATGGGAGAAAAAAGTTAATATAGACAAAGGTGTAGTTACCAAAGCCGATGCCCTTCTTTTCCCCAAAGCGCCCAAACTCGAAAGTATTACCAATCTAGGAGTGAATAACCCCGTAATTGATCCTACCCATACCAAAATCGCCTATACTGTATCAACCCAGGACATTAAGAAAAACGGGATCTATATACTCGATAGCACCAACCGTCCGATTCTTACTCTTCAGGGCTCTTCTTCTCAGATTGCAGACAACACAACAGCTTTTTTCTCAAGCGCAATGCTCGCATGGGCGCCTGATGGCTCAGAACTTACAGCTTCAATTTCAGCCCAAGGTGCATTATCGACTTACGTCCTAAGACCAAATACATTCAATGACGATCCGAGCGACGTCACAGCGACGCTTCAAAGTATCAAGAGTTCATGGCTGAAAATTAAGACTGATAGGGATAAGTCTCAAATGAACAACCTGCCTTCCAAAGCAAGAGGAATGGTAAAAGCGAATTTCAAAATTATTGCATTCTCCCCTGATGAGACCAAAGTACTTTATTCAGCTTCAACCTCGGCCAACCTACCTGTAGTAATAACTCCGCCTCTTATTGGAACTAATTCAACGCCTCAGGAAAGAAGTATTAAGAAAGGTTCAATTTATGTTTATGATGTAAAAGAAGACCGGAATTATCTTATAAAAGAAGGGTTCAATGAAACTACTCAGCTTCTTGAGTGGCTTCCTGATTCAGCGCATCTTATTTATGTACATGACAAAAATATCGATATCATGGACTTTGACGGGACTAATTCCATCAAAGTTTATGCAGGACCGTTCCTGGATAGATATGTTTTCCCATGGACTGATACTTCAAGAATCGTAATTCTTACTGATTTAGGGAATTCAGACAGCCCCGCCAATCTCTACACCATCAGCCTCAAGTAGCGGATAGCAGATGGCGCATATTTGAATTTTCTTCTCTTTAAATCTAACGAGTAGCGGCTCATTGTTAATAAACCATTACTGAAGCTAATCGACCACTTGATTTTATCCTATAATATGATATAATTCAGCTACTTTTTTCATCCTAGTCCCAAATTGCGGGATTCTTGTGATTGAAACAGGTTCTCTCTTCGGGGAGATTGCTCCTTATCAAGGAACAATTCTCTTCAGGAGATGTTCTTTGAAAAGGTATGCAGAATTAAATTTTCGCTAAGGCGAGGAAGGAGACAATATGTCGAGCGGTTACCATGGAATGGCAGTCTACTATCTTGGAGTCACAACTCTAATCGTTTTGCTCATAGTTGCTATATTATTGGCAATAAGAGAAGACGAGGATCAGTCGACGACCCCATCGCCTACAATTTCAGCTATGGCTAACTAGCCTTCGCGGGAACGCGATTGTAGACAATTGAATAGTTTTGTGACCGTGCCCGAATTAGCTTCACGCGAGGCTTATGAGACGCACGCACAAACAGTCCATCAACCCAGTTCAACTGTTCTCAAGCAGAGAGGAAAAAAGCAATGAGCAAAAAGCCCAAAGACAACGACGAATCCGAAGACAAGCCGAAGGGTAAGTTTCCGGTTCTGGTTGTAGGCCCAGGCACAATGGGAAAAAGCCTGGTTCGCGGAGGGATCGCTGTACTGGCAATCTTTGTAATTGCGGTCGTGGCGCTGTACATTTTGCGAAACGCGCCCATCGACGTATCCAAAGAGACACAGGACCAGCCAATCCCGACGATACGCCCGACCAGCGCACTCATCGGCAACGACCTCCAGCGTTTTATGGATGCTCACGGTCCTTGGCTTTCAGCCACGGATTCGGAAGCTCTCCGTACAATAGCTGGGGTTCGCAACCTAGCCCTGTTTCGCTCAAACGGCCTGGTCTATTCGGTCATGTCAGTCGAGTTCAAGCAGGATTCTCCCTGGATCAAGTACACACCTCCACCTGCCATATTGGGAATCAATTTGGAAGAATTTGCGGTCAAGATCCAGACGCAACGGAGTACGACATACACGCTCAACGTCACCCAGCCATTCATGCTGGACGGCGACTTAAGTCGTATTTACGCAGTCGACGCAGGAAGACAGCTTTGGTCAGCACGCATCGTCGATCTCAACTTCATTGGCGCCGATCAGCTGATCAATCCGGAAATCCCAGCTAACCCTGAGCTTAGTCTTAGCTTCGGAAGCTAAGGAGGAGGAAAAATGTTTTTCACTGATATGTTCCTGGGAGAAAGCCTTCTTTGGGCTTTTCTCATCACGGGAATCGTGGCTGGACTCAGCTTAGTCCGCACAAGCAAAGAAAACGCTGGACCGAGCATTACAACCGCATCTATCATCAGCTTTCTGTTCAACTTCTTATCAATTTGGGCATGGCTGTGGTGGGTCCAACCAGTCGCAGTAGGTACTCTTTGGGGACACGCATGGCTTCTGTGGCCGATCCTTGTCACTGGCTGTATTTTCCTCTTGGCTGATGCGATAGCCTCAGGTGCAGTCCGGGATACTTTCGGCAGCTCTAGTAGTGGCGATATGTCTTTCGGACTTGGCGGTCCGCTTGCGATTGTCGTTTTCTTTGTTCTGGGTACGTGGTGGGTCTTCTCATACTGGGAAGTACGAAGCCAGGCAGACGCTACGCATCTCGCGAACCTCGTCGAGATGACTAAAGCGCCTAGAGAAGACTACCCTCCTACGGACACCAATCACATCGTGATGGTGCCAGAGCAGACGGCTATCTTCAAGGCTTCGCAGGTCATCGCGAGCGAAAGCGACGAGAAGGGACGAAACCTTTCGACCCTTTACCAACCCGGAGAGCCCACTCTTCAGTCCGTCAACGACCATCTCTACTGGCTCTCACCGCTTGAGTTTGCCAATTGGAGATCATGGGAATCTGTCGGACAGGTATCACCAGGGTTCATTGCAGTCGATGCAGAGAATCCCAACGAGAACGTCCAACTGAAGCTCGGCTACGAGATGAGATACACACCGGACGCATACTTCGAGAGCAATCTGGATCGCATGCTCTTTGACAAGTACCGGAGTTACATCATCGACGGCTTGAGCCTGGAGGTCGACGACGACTGGAAGCCATATTTCACAGCATCGCTGAACAAGTGGACTCTCCACAACGGTGGTGAGGCTCCTGTCAAGGCGATCATCGTGGATCCGGAAACCTTCCAGATTCAAGAGTACGATATCGGTAACCCCGACCTTCCTGCTTGGGTGGACCGCATCTACAGTGCGAGCACAGCCAAACGGCTAACCAACTGGTGGGGAGACTTCGGCGATCCGAATAATGCTCCTTGGAAATTCCTCGGAATCGGAAGAGGATCCAAGGCACGTTTCCAAGTATGGGGAGATCCCGTACTAGTCTACACGACCTCAGGTCACCCTTCCTGGCAGATGGTGATTACGTCGCGCAATAACGACGACTCAACTACAGGCATCGTGCTGTTTGATGGCCGCGATAACAAAGCCATTTACTACACGATCATCGAAGGGACAGCCATAGGCTCAGCTGTGACCAATGCTTTCAGCGCGGTTTCTGCTGATGTCAAGCTCTGGGATCCTGAGCATCTTTCTATGCATAAGATCTACGGGCGTGCGACTTGGGTCGTAAGCTACATCTCCAAGCCAGAGGAAAACATCAACGGGCAAACGTTCCAAGCCATCGGCTTAGTCGATGCTGAGCACCTAACAGGTGCCAATGTCGTCTACGCTGAGACCAAGGAACAGGCTCTTGCGCTTTACAGGCAAAAGCTTGCTCAGTCGGATGACACCGGCGATCCTACGACTGAACTTGAAATAAAGGAAGTCAAAGGTACGATCGGCGGCATCTCGACTCAGGTCCGAAACGGCAATACGGTTTATCTGATTTGGCTCAACGAAGATCCCACAAAGGTCTACTCCGCTCCAGCGGAAAGAAGCGTTGAGCTAGGATTTGCCGTCAAGGACGACCATGTGATCATCAGGTTTATTGATGTCGCAGCTGCTTCGAGCCAAGCGCTTGACGTCCGCGACTTCAACGACCTCGCCCTCCAGATGATCGAATAAACAATTTTAATCGGTTGAGCACCGTATAAAACTCTTCCTTTCTAGGATGCGTCTTGCAAATTGCAAGAATGTTATCTGAGCATAAAGGAAATATCAACCCAATCTGGGAAGCTGATGCTTATTGTTAGGAACAATAAGATGTGTTATGGAAAATCTATAACACCTTCCCATCTGGACCAAAAGCAGTATTACTGCAGTATTTAGACAATTGGTCTAGTCTTATTTTGTCAACAGCGACAAAAACCAAGACTGATCAAATTGATCTCTATACTTTCTGCATACCCCGTTCCCAGATCATAAAGTAATTTGTGGTTTGAGAACGGAATTTTAAAAAATAAATCTATTTCTTCGGTTCGGCGAAGACGAGTAATCGCTTCCATGTAGTACCGGGCGGCCAGCAGGTTTGAAGAATCAAGACTTCTTTTCCCGTATTACTCTTGGTTATATACGAAACGTCAGAAGCATCAACTGTCCTTATTTCAGTCACTACATAATTGTGTCTCTGGTTTTCAAAATAAACTATCACATCATCCCCCGGCGCTAAGTCCTTGAGTAAATAAAATACCGCATTGTACCGCCCGACATCCCAGAAATTATCCGTAGAATGTGCAAAAAGATAAATATTTCCGGGAAGCCCGGGGAAATAAGTCCCGAGCGCATGTGCTACTCCCTGCTGAAGGACTTCAAGAAATTGGGCTTCATTGGAAGGATCAATATTTGGAATTACCTTTGCACTTGCCCCAATTTTAGGTATCAAAATACTAAACTCTGTATCTTTTGGTATCAATATTTGCTCCTTGGGTCCTGCCAAAAGTTTTCCAAAACCGCCGTCCGCGATTTTCTCGGGATTTGTTTTTTTCAATAATTCTCCGAAGGCCGAGTCTGTCTCCTCTGGTGCTGAATACTCTACTCCGCGTGCCTGGGCAATTCTATAGTGAAGTTCAAAGTAAAGAGAAGGTCCGAAGGTTGCCAGAACTCCGAAGATAGCAAAAAGAAGAAGAAAATTCCCAATTGTCCGCAGAACCAAGAAACGGATAATCTCGCCTCGCGTCATATTTTTAATTCTACTTTCTTTTGTGCTAGAATACAATCAAATGTTCCCGTAGCTCAACGGATAGAGTAGTCGCGTCCTAAGCGATTGATGTGGGTCCGACTCCCGCCGGGAACGCAAATTGTAATCTCTAATTTTCTGTCTTAATTTTGACCTTTGAATTCTAAATTTTGAATTAATTTTCGGAGTGTAGTGAACTGGCATCACGCTTCGTTCGGGACGAAGAGACACTGGGTTCGATTCCCAGCACTCCGACAGTTATTTCTGGTATAATATGTTTATGAATTATACATGGTATACCAATACAAAGAGTAAAAAATCTCCCGATACTATTCATCAAATATTAGCCTTTGGCAGTCTTTCCGACATAAGGTCTCTCAAAAAAATAGTAGGAAGAGAGAAATTAAAAGCCCTTTTTCTTAAATACCCTAAGAAAATATACACCGCGCCTCTTCTCAACTTTGTTAAAAATATTATCTTACACATATCTTCGATTGATGAAAAAAAATATCTTAAAAATACACCCAGGCGTATTGAATAAAAAGCGCCAAGTTGTTCTAAACGAGCTTCTTCCGTACACAAAGGATTATGTTTTAGGCGGCGGAACCGCTTTGGCTCTGCAATTATTACATCGTAAATCATTTGATTTTGATTTTTTCAGCACATCTTTGATACCCAAAAATCTTCCCGGGAAGCTTTCCGGAGCGTTACCAATCAATAATATTGCTGTTGACAGCACTGAGGAGTTCACTTTTTTTACCACAGACGGTATTAAAATTACCTTTCTTCACTATCCCTTCGGCCATTTATTCCCTATAGAAACGCTTACGAACGGATTAAAGTTATTTGGGATAAAGGACATTGCAATAAAAAAAGCTTACACAATAGGACGAAGAGGAGAGTATAGAGATTACTTTGATCTTTATACGATACTAAAAAATGGCTATATCAATTTACCAACGCTTATATCTGCCGCCAAAAAAATCTACGGAAGCGTTTTTGAAGAAAAAATCTTTTTAACGCAGTTAATTTATTTTGATGATTTAAGAAATTTTGATATTATTCCTGCGCCTGGATCAGAAGTTCCCAAACCGGAAGAACTAAAGAGTTTTTTCGAAAATTTAATCAAAAATTATGTGTAACTCTTTCGTCGACGACAAGGCGGGGGCTTCCCGTAAAGTGAACAATTCCTTAGTCTTTGAAGCTTTAGCGAAAGAGTCCCTCCACCCCGACCATTGACAAAATTCCCTGCGGAAAATATACTTCAAGAAATGGGAAAAGGAAAGGAAATTTTTTTAGGAATTGGATCTGCTATTGCAGCTGGGACAATGTTATTTTCAATAGATAAAGCATTAGCTGAATCCCCAACTCCCACCCCCATTTTAACTCCAGCACCAGAATTGATTACCCAAGCCCCAACTTGTGCCCCGGAAGACAAAATTGAAAAATCTTTTTTTATCAATATAAATGGAAAAGATATTAATTGTTTATCAGAGATATTGCCTGATGAAAATGAAAGCAGAACACCGATTGATACATATAACCCAGTGAGAGATTGTAATCAAGAACTGCGATTGGCGGAAGGTAGTGAAACCCCCGGCAACACAAGAATTCCAGGGGAACCGCGTGCTAAATGTATTTATACTATGAAGATTGAAACGGTTGATTTACAACTAGAGACACCAAACGATAAGCAAAAGAAGCAATATCCTGACTACCTTCTTTATGGAATTGCTGGCGCAAGTTTGGCTGGTGCAGGTGGAATAGCGTTCCTTTCTTCAAGATTAAAAAGAAACAGACCAGAAGAATAATCCCTTCCACCCCGACACGCATTTACTATTTTAACTCTTCGAATTCATCGCGGGAGATTTGAGTATCACACATTATCTTTCTAGATACTGGAGAAGTGCGAAGATGATTTTGCTGATAATATTTTCTCTTTTCTCACATCTTTATCAGACTCAAGTACCAAATTTATTGCTTCTTTAATTCTTTTTCTTACCTCTTCCAGAGTTTTTCCCTGAGTATAACAGCCGGGAAGTTCAGGAACAGACGCTATATACAAACCGTCCTCATCTTGTTCTATCAAAACTTTAAATTGCAGTTCCATAAATGATTTTTTCATTAAATTGATTATAACATATTTTTAATTTTTGGTTTTTTACACTTCCCTCCACCCCGACCCTTCGACAAGCTCTGAGTCTACGACTATTGACTTTCTGATTTAAAAGGACTTTAATCAAACTAAGGCAGGAAAATTAAATGGTCAGTGTTGCCGAAATTCAGTCTGCTAGGGAATTTATAGACCAATCCCGGGCATTTGATGCCTGCGAAGAGATTTCTCAGCTTAGGATGCAGCTTGACCCCGATAGGTCCCCACTAGCAAATCCTCTTGATGAAGCAGATCTGCATCCGGCCGTAAGAAATCTTGCTTTGGCTGCGGCAATAGCCGGAGTTATTAATAGAACTGAGGTCAAAGACTTATTTCCTATTGATTTTGCGGACGCGCAAACTTTGAAAGAAGCCCAATCGGGCTTTGTGAACCACCTCAAATATCAAGCCCCTTTTCCAAGGAATCAAGGACAAGCCTTTTATCCTCCGCGTGAATATTTCCTCTCTTCTTATGGAACTTTCTATTCCGGTTTTCTAAAATGGCTCAATCGATCCATTCGTCCGGATTCTGAATTGAGCCATTTTGATCTTCCTGAGTTTTTCGGCGGAGAAAGACCTAATGAAAGTCATAGAGGCTTAAAAATAAAAGGGATAAGCTTATCGAAAGTATATTTTACACCCTAGTCCTCCAATACAAAACTTAAGCTATCCGTACATTATAGTTCCGAAGAAGATAGAAGCGCCTAAGATTGTACCCAAAACACCGTTGATGATAATTACTTTTTCCTTGTGAATAAATCCGTAATAAAGCCAGATGACAGATGTAAAAATATATGCAAGCCAGGTAATAGATGAGACCCCTGATGCATTATGTTTGGTATAAATATCAAAAAGCTGAGGGAGTGTGATGAGTGGCGAAGCAGTGGCGACAATTGCGATGACAAAGTTCAAGGCTTTATGAAACACTGAATTATTCGTTTTGTGAACGGGATGATGATGCAGCATATTGATTGTTAGATATTAGAAACTAGATAATAGATAATAGTTTAACAAAAATAAAAGCTTTTGAAAACAAATCAATATTCTTGACAAACTAGATCCAACAGTAAGTTAAGTGGAAAACGACCAATGTATGATATATCGATATATGATACATCAAGTTAATAATTTCAATTTCTTGACAATTGAAAAGCGCAGTTGTAATATTGCGACATGGTAAGAACTGAAAGAAAAGATAAGCCAAAGGAGAATCCTGGGGGATTGAGAGAAGGCAGCAGCTGGGTCTACGATGAATCAAACAAACTACTTAAACCCAGTAAGTTTCCCGTGGAAATATATCATGATGAGAGCTCGGAAGTAATGGAGACTCTTTTAAACGGAACTTCAGAGAATATCATAAATCAATCTAGCGGATGGAAGATTGATGCTGTAATTACAAATGGATTTTCTCTAGTAGTTGTTTATATAAACCAGGATCGGATAGCAAATATTGATGCAGATAGTATGGCTCAATATCGCGTCCCGGATGAACTAAAATACTTCGTAAAATCTGCGCCTAATTCAACTATCAACACAGGAGGAAACTTAACTGCAGAGCTCCCGACCGAACCGTTCTCAGAATATCTAAGAGGTACGAATTTGGCAGCACATAGCGTTTATGCAGGATTAAATTGTTTCGAAGATAGTCAGGATCCGGAAAAATCCAAATACCAAACAGGCGTAGGATTTATCTATCTAACATTCTCTGATGTATCAAGAGAGATCGAAGTATTTACTCCGACTTACAATGAGGCAAAAGCAGATTTCAGAAAAGCTCAGGAAAATATGAAAAGACTTAATAGTCTTAAAGTTGAAAATCCTACTCCCCTCTTTATCCCTCCTCAAAAATAATATATAATCTCTCTTATGGCAAAGCTTACGAAGAAAGAAAGAAAAGAGCAGAAGAAAACTGAGTATCAGGAAGTCTTGAAAAAACAAAAAAGAAACGAGATGTTCAAGAAGTTTGGTATCTGGGGCGGAGCTGCGCTCATTCTCGCAGCTTCTATCTGGGGACTCGTAGCACTTTCGAATTCCACTCCAGGCTCAAGCTCGCAAGACGTAACTGCTCCGCCAATCTCAAAAGATGATATTACAATAGGCAGTCCAAGTGCAAAAGTTAGTCTTATCGAATACTCGGATTTCCAATGTCCTGCGTGTGCCGCATACCATCCGCTCGTCAACCAGCTTCTTACAGAATATGAAGGCAAGATTTATTTTGCTTACAGATTTTTTCCTCTCACGCAGATACATAAAAATGCTTTGATCTCATCCCAAGCCGGATACGCTGCGTACAAGCAAGATAAATTTAAAGAAATGTATGACATGCTTTTCAGTACTCAAAATGACTGGGCGGAAAATAATAGTCCAAGCGATATTTTTGTAGAGTACGCAGGAAAAATCGGCCTCGATGTTGAGAAGTTCAAGACAGATATGGATTCCGAGGAGGCAAAATCTGCTATTGGAAAAGGCTTAGCCGAAGGGACTGATATAGGAGTTAACTCTACCCCAACCTTCTTCCTCAATAACAAGAAAATCACAACTCCCGGAACTTATGATAATTTCAAGAAATTAATTGAGGATGAAATTGCTAAAAACTAAACTCGTAATCTACGCAATCCTGCTTTTTGGCTTCTTGGGATTCCTCGACTCAGCGTATCTTACGATACTTCATTATAAAGATGCAATCCCACCCTGTACTGTAACAAACGGATGCGAAACAGTACTTACCAGCTCATATTCTCAGGTTTTTGGAATTCCAATTGCGTTTTTCGGTGCGGGCTTTTATCTTTCGGTAATAGGGGTTTCAATACTTCTCCTGACAAATCCAAAAAGCTTATTTTTTAAAGCTTTATACGTTCTGGCAGATGCTGGGATGATCGTTTCTATAATATTAATCTATATCCAGTTCGCAATTCTCAAAACTTCCTGTCAATACTGCCTATTTTCAGAGCTAACATCTTTGGGGATCTTTATTGCAGCAATTTTAATCTGGAAAAATAAAAAATCTATTAAGTAGCTTGACTTTCTTGAGGAACAAGCCTTGCTTTAAAACCGATTTTGTCTCCGTTTCTAGGATTTGTAAACTCTCTTACTATTTCTTCTTCGCCTGCAACAAGGACTTTCTCTATTTTCCCAACCTTGAATCCGACATTTAAAAAATAAGGATCATTAAGATACATGTAATCAATTATTCCTCCTTTATTGTCAGAGGATAATAAAGCTGAAGATACTAAAATCGCTTGACCTCTTCCAGAGATGTATTGATGAACTAGTTCTTCACCCGGTTCTAGTGCGGTATTTTTGGAATTATTCCAGGTAAAGACTCTCTTGTCTTTAGAACGAACTGTTGTCCCAAACTCTATTTCAATTGGCGCCATAACAAATGTGATTATACGCGCTGAAGAAAATTTGTCAAGATTATTTCGCCGTAATCTTATTGTGGAAAAACCTCAAGTCTTCGAAGAAAAATATTTTATAGCTTAGCTAAGTTACTGAGGTATATGAGAAAGCACCATTTTATTTCCTTTCCTATCTTTTACTGATAATGGCTTTCCTGCAAATATTACAAACTCAACATTTTTTGGATAAATTGTTCCTTCCAATCTAATTCCATCTCCTCTTATAGTCAACCCTTTACCCGAGACTCTGGCATCAGTATGATGCTCGTGTGTATCCACGTCTATTGAAATTTCACGACCGGCCAAGAATTTACCATGGTCATCAACTGAAATTGTTTCTTGTTTTTTACCAGCGTAGGTTCTTTTTAGTTCTGCTACCATAATTGAGGATATTATACGCGCAAAAGACAAAAAGTCAATAGAAATAAATTTTCTATTGATGAATTGTTAAATTGTTTTTAATTTGACAATCCGATGTCGAGTGCATGAAGGATTAAACGAGCGGCCCCTAACGGGGTAATTGTAATTAGCGAGTTTAATACGAAAAGCACGAGAGGAGGCTTGTCAAGAGCTTCTGCTTCTCTTGTCGGCACAAGAGAAGAAATAAAATTGTCAAGAAATTTTGGTTCTTTTGCGGAAAAAGTACAGGAAATCTACAACATTAAAATAAAAAAATATCAGTTACCTTATACGAGGGTCTGCGTCGGATGATTTTATTTCTTCGCTAGTTGAATGCGGAACAGTGGCTGCATCAAAAATTACCCCAGCTTTTTTAAGCTCTCCAGCATGTTTTTCGCTAACTTCCGCTCTAAGAAAACCTTCCGGCAAAGTGTCTCTTGATCCTGCAGCTGTAAAAGTATTTACTGGTTCTCCTTCAATAGAATCAGTATAAACATATTCGCCTGTATTTAATTCTCCTTCGCCCTTCTCTTTTCCTTTGTCATATCTAAGCTTTTTTGATCGCCATTCTAGAAAAGCATCTCTGTTTTTTTGGTCTATCAAATCAATCTCCGGCATAATAGGGGATATTATACGCGCAAAAGAAAATTTGTCAACTTTGACAATCCGGCATCGAGGCATTTTATTTTAATCTCAATCGCCACTCCGGTTTCGAATGCATGTGGCATTTCCTTTCCATTTAGCCTATCATTCCTTGCTTTTCGAGGTTCAACCTCGAAAGGGCTGAAGAGTCAAGACAATCTTTAGCTGATTGACTATTGGAAGCAAATTGCGAAGAACGGAGAACGACAACTAGCTGCTAGTTGCTAATCGCTAATTGCTGTCTGGATAAACTCCTCTGTCCGGGAAAGTTGACATTCCTCAATTTATCTGTCTATATTTAATTAGTGGCCAAAAGTATGGCAAAAATTTTAGCATACAATTCCTCGTCTGATATTGAAAAAAATACAGGAAAAGGAAATCCCCTTAAGAAAGTATGGGAAACCTTTCAGTCTTTAGACAAGTATGGTAAATTCTTTATCCTAACAGCTCTTCTTATAATAGTAGCTACTCCTTTTATTGTTAATAATCTTCTTGAGACACGACAAAGGG
>ERZ1292625.102-Hain-H41-01um-R1-102-length-143166-cov-11_pt1 | contig 93350 bp, 96 predicted proteins | sample MGYA00564400_ERZ1292625 | MGnify/ENA primary metagenome ERZ1292625 (study PRJEB36523, sample SAMEA6512639) | groundwater metagenome | collected 2019-01-08 | study: AquaDiva: Metagenomics assemblies of 32 groundwater samples
CCCGATTTACTAGCTACCCGATGGATTTCGGTGTCTTTTATTTCTGGCTACAAGGACGCATATGCTGATTATAGCCCCTGTGCTATAGTGCCCCTGTCTGCGTGAGTACACACGCACAGGCAGACGCATTAGTAGTGGGCCTTCGGATAGGTAGTTCTCCTCCCGCCTTTCGACATTGCTCGGGGCAAGACAGGAGACCTAAAATCTGGAGGTCCGTTAGAACATAGCACTATGGAATCGAAAGTGTATTCCGTCGAAGTCGGCGGCAAGACCTTATCAGCAGAATTTAACGATTGGGCCGACCAGGCCAACGGCTCGGTCTTGGTCCGCTACGGCAACAGCGCGGTCCTCGCAACCGCGGTGATGGGACGCGAGAGCGACAAAGATTATTTCCCGCTCTCCGTCGAATACGAGGAGCGTTATTACGCAGCCGGCGCGATTCTTGGCTCGCGCTTCATGCGCCGCGAAGGGCGCCCCTCCGACGAGGCGGTGCTCTCGGGCCGCATGGTGGACCGCACGATTCGTCCGCTCTTTCCGAAAGGATTGAAGCGCGATGTGCAGGTCATCCTCACGGTGCTCTCGCTCGAAGAGTACGACACCGACATTCTCGCCATCAACGCCGCATCACTCGCACTCGCGACGTCGGACATCCCGTGGAACGGGCCGGTCTCGGCGGTGCGCATCGGACAGGAAGAGGGTACGACTGACTTCATCGTCACGCCGACATACAAACAGCGCGACGAAGACGGTACCCCGCGCGCAATCCTCGACCTCACCGCCTGCGGCAAAGACGGCCTCATCAACATGATAGAAGTGGGCGCAAAGGAAGTCTCGGAAGAGACACTCGAACGTGCGCTCGCAAAAGCAAGCGAAGAAATCGAAAAGGTTCAGGCATGGCAGAAGACAATCGTCGCCGAACGCGGTGCGGTAAAGACGGAATTCGTCGCACCGAGCGCCGATGAAGCGACCCGTGCGGCGTATGAATCATTCCTCGCACCGAAATTGGCCGCCTACAACGGCAAGCTCGACAAGAGCGACTTCGGCGTACTGAAGACTGAGTGGGCAAAACACGTCGCAGAGAACTTGCCGGAAGCGAAGCCGCAAGTCGCGGGCAACTATCTCGAAGACAAGCTCGACGAATACGTGCACGAACTCGCCATCTCGGAGGGAAAGCGAGTAGACGGCCGCGCATTCGACGAAATCCGACCGCTCTTTGCGCGCGCGGGAGAAATTTCCCCCGTCCTGCACGGTGCGGGCCTCTTCTACCGCGGACAGACACACGTCTTGGCGACACTCACGCTTGGCGGTCCCGGAGACGCACAACTTCTCGACACGATGGAATCTCAGGACACGAAGAAGCGATTCATGCTCCACTACAACTTCCCGCCGTTTAGCGTCGGCGAGACGGGACGCGTCGGCGGAATGAACCGCCGCATGATAGGTCACGGTGCGCTCGCGGAGAAATCACTGCGTGCGGTACTCCCGACCAAAGAGGTATTCCCGTACACCATCCGCATCGTGAGCGAGTGTCTCGCGAGCAACGGCTCAACATCGATGGCTACCGTGTGTGCGGGCACCCTCGCGCTCATGGACGCGGGTGTCCCTATCGCAAAGCCGGTCGCGGGTATCGCGATGGGCATGATGTCCGACCCGAAGAGGGATGCGTACAAAGTATTCACTGACATTCAGGGACCGGAGGACCTTCACGGTGATATGGACTTCAAGGTTGCCGGTACGAAAGACGGTGTCACCGGCGTCCAGATGGACGTGAAGGTGGAAGGCGTGCCGCTCAAAGTGCTTGCGGAAGCGTTCTCGCAGGCGAAGAAAGCGCGTCTGCAAATTCTCGACGTCATCACAAGCGCTATCGCAACACCTCGCCCCGACATCTCGCCGCGCGCACCGAAAATCCTCACGACACAGGTCAAAGTCGACCAGATCGGCCTCGTCATCGGTCCCGGCGGCAAGACCATCAACGGCATCCGCGAAGAAACGGGCGTTGATGACATCACTATTGAAGACGACGGCATGGTGTATGTGACCGGCCGTGGCGGCGCAGCAGAGCTCGCACTCAAAGCCATCATGGACCTCACGCGTGAGTACATGGTCGGCGACCGTTTCGAAGGACCCGTCGTGCGCATGATGGACTTCGGTGCATTCGTGAAAATCGGCCCCAACGTGGACGGTCTCGTCCACGTATCTGAAGTCGCACCGTTCCGCATCGGGAAAATATCGGATGCGGTACAACTCGGCGACACTGTTCCCGTCGTCATCAAGGAAATTGACGAGAAAGGACGCTATAATCTCTCTATCAAAGCCGCTGATCCGGATTGGGCCTCGAAGAAGGGTCTCAAACCGGCACAGGGTGGAGAGGATTATGGACGAGAAAGACGTGACGACAGGCCCCGCAGACGCATCTAACAAAGCACAAGGTGCGCCTATCGGCGCAACCAACACGGGCGCGGCAGGAGTACCTGCCGCGCCCGTGTCCGTACCCACGCCCACGCCCACGCCCGCGCCCGCTTCTACTCCGACGCCAACACCTGCGCCGAAAACGGCAATCGGAAATGATATCGCCAAAATCCTTGAAGAAGTGAAGTTGCCCGAGCGACGCGACTCGAAGAGCGCGGGTGATGTGAAACCGCCGAAGCAGATAGAGATTTCTCCGCTTCTTGCCGATGCTACTCCGGCGGTGGAGCAGACGACACAGCCGGTGATAGCCGCGGAGGCATCGGCGATACCCAAGCCGGAATCGGACACCGTCGTTTCGATGCACACGCTGCGCGACGACCTCAAACAAGTCGTACGCAAGGATAAAATCTCGTACGTCCGCGCCGCCGCGCTCGAGTCCGAAAAACGAAAGGACGAGCCTGAGGAAGCCGCGCCACCGCAAAGTACCAGCCGTCTTCGCGGAATACTGTTTGCAGTCGGACTGCTCTCCCTCCTCGGGCTCGCGGCACTCGGCGGCGTATATATCGCCGTCGAACAACAGTCGGCACCGCTTCCACAACAAAAAAGTGACTCTCTTGTATTTGCGGAGCAAAGCGCAACGCTCCCGCTCGGCAACACCGATTCGAGAGCACTCAAGAGCGAACTCGCTCAGGTACGCAACTCGTCTCATGCAAGCCTGGGCTCCATCACACGCATCGTTCCCACCGCCGCTGACACATTGAGTGACGGGACCGCAACGGCACGCTTGGCGACTCTTCCGGAGTTCTTCGCCGCTATCGGCGCACAGCCGCCGACGGATCTTCTGCGCGCACTTTCCGGAACCTTTTTCCTCGGCATACACACGGTGGACAAAAATGCGCCGGTCTTTGTTATACCCGTCGTCTCCTATGACCTCGCCTTCGCCGGCATGCTCAGCTGGGAGGCGCGAATGAACTCGGACCTCTCGCCGATGTTCATGCCGCTCTCCACACTCACGACCGGCGCCGACGGCATCCCGACACAGCGCTCCTTCAGCGATGTCGTCATGCGCAACTATGATGTGCGCGCGCTCAAAGACGACAGCGGCAACATCGTGCTCTACTACTCGTTCCCCACGCGCAACATCCTCATCATCGCAGAGAGCCCGTACACCTTTGCCGAAATACTCACGCGCCTGCAGGCAGCACGGAGTCTCTAGCCGATTCTCTTGGTTGCCACATACCGTTTTGCCAACCGCCTAAGCTGTCGGCTTTTCGTGGCGCCGCGAGAAATCGTGATAGAGCACGATTGCCGCGAGTGCAACATGTGAAGCAGAGCAAGGGGGGAAACGTCATTCAGGCTTTTCGCGCCGGCAAAAAGCGTATCGACAGACTTCGCGGACTCCGGCGATATTTTGATCTCCATAAAGTATTCACCGAGAAGATTGTATGCGACCCGGCTATCCTTGAAGAGCGGTACGGGGTGAAGCCATGCGCGGATTGAGTTATCGAAAAAGTTTGCGTTCCAACGGTCGAGAAAGCTTTTTGAGCCGATCAGCATTATCGTTTTTACGCCCAAATCGCGCATGCCCTTGTTGTACTCCTTTTCCGCTTGCTCGTGCGCAAGATAAAACCAGAAATGCGGGTTGTATGCGTACAGTACCCGTGGCTTTTTCGCTCGAGCTGCAATATAGACCAGGAGATGGCCCCAAAACGTATCCATCTCCAACAAATTTTTGAAACGATATGTCACACGTTCCCGGCCGCGCGGTAAGCGTATAGTCGGCAATGGGGGATGAGTGAGATGTGTCTGCTCGGCCTGTTCTGCCAAGCGGATGATACTCAACAACCACCGCGTATTCAGCGAGTACAGCTTGCCGGTTTTTATCAAGACCTCTTGTGCAATCAGCCGCCTAAGCGCTTTGTACCAGCCTTGCGGCGTCGGCACGTCCCCGATATGCGGCCGTACACGCACGAACAGTTCCGCTGCGGTCTGTGCGGGCCGCTCGGCCAACTTCCCGACGATAACATCGTCTATCCGTTCCGTTCTACCTGCCAACATATAAACTAATAGTTTAGTAACGCCATAAAAGTGCCCGAAATGGGGCACTCTGTCAAGTGACGTTGTTTAGTGTCGGCAGTCTATAACAGGAGTAAAGACGATGAAAAAGATTGGGCCGAAAATCCTCGACACCAACTTTTGGATGCAGCACACGAGTCCGGAACTCGTAGGACGATTCCCAGACTATGTGAAGTTGACCCAGGAAGACCGGGACTACATCACCGCAAGAAAACTGAATCTCCTTGTGTGTCCGATTGGCGCACTCCTCGAAGATCGCCGGGGTGAGTACAAGGTGTTCCGCGGGCGAGATTATCGCAAGCTCACGGTAGCGAGCGTAGTACAGGGCGAGTATTTCATCGACTCGGAGACGGCAGAGGCATGGTTCTACTCAATAGAACGCATCATCACGCCAGACGACCCGAATTACAGTCTGTGTGTGCATCGGTTCTTAACCCGCTAAAAAAGGAGAGCGTCATGCCCGGTGGACCGCCCGTATACCTCACGAACCGAAGGGACTTCCTGAAGGCAGACATCTTCTGCCTAGTCGTCTTTGGGGTCGCGACTGGTGGAGGCATGCTGCTTTTGGAACTAGGGTACTACGCCATCCTTGGTCCCGTGTTCTGGTTCCTGGTGATTTTCGTGATGCGCGTAAACCCGATGATTCGCACATATACCGCGGATGGTTGGCCTGTCGTACCGCGCCGGCCGTTCACGTACTGGAATCGATGGGTCTGACGAATCACTGACTAGCGGCGGGCGCATATGCGCCCGCCTTTTCCTTTCCACTTTTGACACGCTCGCGTTTCGTGTATTATGCGCGCATTGAGGCCGCATATTTGAAATTCATTTTTTATACACACTAAAAACGCATACTCTACGACTATGGCCAGCACAAAAAAGATTCCGCAATCCGACTTGGAGGAACTCCGTATTGCGCTCACGACCGAGCGCGACAGCCTCGAAGAGGAGCTCGCGGGACACGGGCGCGTACTCAATGACGCCGGGGATTGGGAGGGTGCCTCCATCGGATTTGACGGCGAGGAGGCAGATCCCAACGACGTCGCCGACCAGATAGAAGAACTTGTCACCAACGTACCGCTCGTCGCCGAGCTCGAAGAAAAACACACCGACATCGTGGATGCGCTCGAGAAAATGGAGCAGGGCATCTACGGTATCTGCGAAGAGGGCGACGAACCGATTCCACTCGACCGTCTCAAGGCAAACCCGTCCGCTCGCACCTGCGTCGAGCACGCGCTCGATTAATAGTTTCAAAACATATGCACTGCGGCCCCGCCGATGGCGGGGCCGCTTGGTACAATGTCGCGATGGGATCAAATTTTGCGCGCACGTTTGGCGCACAACCGTCGCTCCCGCACGCACACCTCGTCTCCGTCGAGGCGGACCTCGCGCGCGGGCTGCACGCGTTTTCCATTGTCGGTCTTCCCGACAAGGCGGTGGAAGAAGCGCGCGACCGCGTCGCGAGTGCAATAAAAAATTCCGGTCTGATTTCCCCGAAGAGCACTAACAAGAAAATCGTCATTTCGCTCGCGCCGGCCGAGCTCAAGAAAGAGGGCGCCGCATTCGACTTGCCCGTCGCGCTTTCATATTTATTGGCGGCAGAAGATGTCGATTTTGAGCCCGCAGGCAAACTCTTTGCGGGCGAGCTCGCGCTCGACGGCACCTTGCGTCCCATCCGCGGCACACTCTCCATTGCGCTTCTCGCCAGAGAGAAAAAATTCACTGAACTTTTCATTCCTGTCGAAAACGCCGACGAAGCCGCACTCGTTTCAGGCATCACCATCTATCCGGTGCGGTCTTTGACTGACATTCTCGCTCATCTCGACAATAAAAATGAATTCGCAATCGCCGCGCACGTCGCCACTCCGCGCAAAGAGAGCGGGTACGAATCCGATGTTTCACTCTCCGACATCCGCGGGCAGGATTCGGCGAAACGAGGACTCGAGATAGCCGCCGCCGGTCGTCACAACATCGCACTCTACGGCCCGCCCGGCACGGGGAAGACAATGCTCGCACGTGCGGCCGCGGCACTCCTTCCCGACCTATCGGACGATGAAATGATAGAGGTTACCTCGATTCATTCGCTCGCCGGTACCAACGACGGTGCGGTGTTCCGTCCCCCGTTTCGCTCACCGCATCACACATCGAGCTATGCATCACTCATCGGCGGCGGCACTATCCCGCGCCCGGGCGAAGTGACGCTCGCGCATCGCGGACTGCTTTTCCTCGACGAATTCCCCGAGTTTCACCGCGACGTCGTGAATGCGCTTCGCGAACCGCTCGAGGACGCGCAGGTGAGCGTTGCACGCGCCCGCGGTACGGCGACCTTCCCCGCAAACTTCATGCTCGTGGCCGCGCTCAACCCCTGCCCGTGCGGCAAGTACGGGACACGCGAATGCCGTTGCATGCCGCACTCGATAGAAAAATACCGCCGCAAAATTTCCGGCCCCGTCGCCGACCGCATTGATATGTGGGTGCAGGTAGGGGACATGCCGCCCGAGACGCTTGCCATCAAACACAGACGCACCGACGACCAGTCGAAAATTGTCCGCGAACGGATTACGAAAGCGCGCGACCGTCAGCTCGCGCGCTTCAAAGGTCTCAAAGACATTTCGACCAACGCCGACATGGGGCCGAAAGAAATCGAATCGCGCGCGGGCCTCACGCAAAAAGCCGAAGACACGCTCGTGGGCGCGGCGCGCTCCATGAAACTCTCCGCGCGCGGCTACCATCGCACCATCAAGCTCGCGCGCACCATTGCCGACCTCGCCGAGTCGGAGACTATCGAGCCCGCGCACATGCTCGAAGCTCTGCAGTATCGCCAACGCGACCTCTAAATACGCTCCTTTGATTCGGAGAAAAAGACGTGGTTTTTGTTGACGCCGAGCGAAGCGAGGCGCTTGAGAATGAAGGCTTTCATTTCTTTTTCGCTTTTGAACTTCTTGACCTTGTTATTGTCGATGACGGCCCATGCGCCGACGGTGCGCAGAACGTCCACTTTGTTGAATACGATATGCGTGACGCCGTTGATGCGGATTGCTTTCTCAAGCAATTGCATGTTCATCCAATTCGTCTGGCGGCGGCGACCGGTCGTCGAACCGAATTCTTCGCCACTTACTCCTCCTCCGACAGCCTCGACCAGAGCACCTTATACATAAACGTGAGGGTCTGAGCCATCATCGCATTCTCTACCAATACCATCCGCAATTCATTGTTCTGTTTGGACCCAAGGCATATAGAATCACCGAATAGAACAAGCGTCGCGGGAATTTCAAAGTCGTCTTCCAAAAATCTGTAGGAGCGTTTTGCCTCCTTCATGTCGCTGAATTGCGGGTAGCTCAGTATCCGGCGGTCGGTGATGCCGAATGTGATTGTACCTTCTTGCAAACGTCTCGTGGTGAACACCTTGTACCATGCCTCCGCTCCGCCCGCCGCAGCGACGAGAAGCTCCATAGAGCCGAACCAGTAGAGCGGTTTTCGCGAAGAGAGCATCTTGTCTATCGCGAACTGCACGCCCTCTCGTCCCTCATAGTGGTATACCTTTGAGCCTGGAATATTTTCCTGCTTGATCTGCTCCATATGAGCCAAAATGCCTTTTACCACATCTTCGCTCTGCTCAAGCTGCTCCTTCTGCTGTGCGATGTACCGCTTCAGGCCCCTGCGGGGAGGGACCAGCGCGATGCGCTTGCGCGATTTGTGAACCTCCCACTCGATGAGGCCCTTTTCTTTCAGGCGTTCGAGGTAGAAGTACACGGTGGCACGTTTCAAGCCCGTCAGTTTGGCGACGAGCGTCGGCGTGGGCATTTTTTGCGCAAGACAGCAGAGGTAGATCTGTATCTCCTTTTCCTCAAGACCGAGTTTCCGAAGTTCTTTTTCCATAAAACGTCAACAATTCTTGACATACAATGTATATCCGAAGCCCTTATTTTGCAAGCTAGAAGTGATGCGTAAAGCCAAAAGCTGTTTTATTCCTGAATATTATTGACGCATGCGCCCGCGAATAACCTAATGGGAAGGGACGGGGAGTTGTTTGACAACCATCTAACAGCGCAAGGAGCAAGAGATGTCAAAAACGAAAACTCGTAAGAGTACGTTCGATGAGGTGGTAACGGCAGAAATCGCCGCACGTTCGAAGGATGCCGCAGAGACAAAAAGGAAAGCGGAGGCCAAAAGACAGGCCGCGCGTGAAGAACGTGCGCGTCGTGCCAAGCCCTTACAACGCACCGCCGCCGCCCTCCAAACAATGATGAACAAGGATGCGAAGTTCAAGCAGTACATGAAAGATCGAGTTCTTGATACTGGCTGGTGGCCTAGCGGATTTAGACCCATAGCGTGCACGGATTACGGCACGCGTACTATTACCCATCGATACTGGCATGGCGACGAGCGTGAAGACATCTCCAACACATGGGCGCTCATTGCCAGGCTATCAAAAGGCAAGGTGGAACTGAGGATCACGGAATGCTATTTGGCCGCAGATCCGGATCCGGATGTTCCAAAGGTAGTTTACCAACGATTCCAACCAATCCTGGACACGCTGCGGAATAAAAAAACGACCTATACATTCCTGCTGAAGAAGTTTGGACAACCGTAACCGTGAGTATGTTCTTGTATCCCGTGCCGAGTACTAAGAACTATTCGCGCGCTGGATGCCGGGGAGGAATCCGGCGCGCTTTTTCACGAAAGAAAGGCGAAGTAACGTCAATATGACTGGAGCCCCGCCGCAAGGTAGGCACCTCTAATCAAACGGAAAGGGAACACGATGCCCCAAACTAGAAACACTGACACGAGCGCGCTGGCGTTGTTCCGGCGCTTCCAGCCGCGTTTTCGCGAGATCACGTGGCAATACACCGGATTAGTGCTCGTTGAAGACGAAGAGGGCGAGACCCAAGACTCCGGGTTCCGCGTTACGTGGCACACCTTCACGCGCCGCAGCACGGGGATGTACTTCAAGCCGGCGCGCAAAACATTTGGTCCATGTGATGGAGAGGGGGTTGATCCTCTCAAGGATGGACTTTTCCAGCGATGGCAAAGTCATGAACACGAACCTCCGCCGCCGTATGGATGCGGGCAAAGACCAGGTGAGCTACTCTTTGACCTGCAGCAGACGAGTGACTTACATCTGTCGGCGTTCCAATGCGAGCCAAATCGACCGGAGGGGCCAATCATCCAATTCGAACTGTTCCTTGCGCAGCAAATCGTCAATCTGCTCTCGAGGCTGAAATTCCGGGTCGGCGTGGTATCCGACAAGGGGTCAAAAGAGAAGCTCGAGGACGAGGAATCGAGTGACCTCTCTCGCCTGGAGAAGCGACAGTTCACGGGCATGATTTCATGGAAGGGAACCCTACCGCCGGGATTCACGATCAAAGAAAAAAGAATCCCGTTCCAGTCGTGGGAGTTCTTCGTTCCTCCAAAGAGCGTCGAGGGACAGGCAATCCAAACTGCAATCGGCCTAGGGAAAGAGGGCAAGCTCGCGGATTTGCAAGCGCTCGAGAAGAAGTTGGACGACCTGTTAGCCAAAGCTGGGTAACAGCTACGTCCTAGGTTCAAGCTGGCTTGAGCCCCGCTGCAAGCGGGGCTCTTTTCTTTTGCGGTGACGCGTAATCTCAATACTTCATCATTTTCTTAAATATTGGGGTTTGTATCAAATAGTCTCTTTGCTTTCGGAGAAAAAGATGCGGCTCTTTTTGAGGCCGAGGGAGGTAAGGCGTTTGAGGATGAAGGCTTTCATTTCCTTTTCGCCCGTAAACTTCTTGACCTTGCCCCTAAACGCTTCGTTACGCGAAGCGTCGGGCGAACTTCCGGCTCTGTCGGAAGTTTTAGCCGCGTCAATGACGGCCCACACTCCAACGGTGCGCAGAACGTCCACTTTGTTGAATACGATGTGCGTGACGCCGTTGATGCGGATGGCCCGCTCGAGCAATTGCATGTTCATCCAATTCGTCTGCCGGCGGCGGCTGGTCGTGGAGCCGAATTCTTCGCCGACGTCACCGATTTTGTTGAAAATATCCCCCTTGGGTTGGAACTTTTTCGCGCCGACGTATGTCTCGTACATTTTTGCGATGCCCCATACTTCGCGCACCGCGGAAGCGGGGATGCCGTTCAAAACAGCGCCGCCCACGGTGCAGTGCGACGAGGTGACGAACGGGTAGTCGCCCCAATCGATATCGAGTCCGAATCCCTGCGCGCCTTCCGCGAGAATGCGGACATTCTTTTTATCCAACACCTCTTTCGGAAGGTCGATGAGATAGGGCTTGAGAGCCGCCACTTTGTCGGCGCGCACGCCGGTGCGTCCGTACTTATCGCGATACGCGGGGCCGTTGCCGCGTCTGGTCGTGCCGATCTTCTTGTCCACGCCATCCTCCGCGCGATGCGCCGCGGTGATGGTGTGCGTGTTGCGTGCGATAAACACCATGCCCTTCGTCTTGATGCCGCCGCTCTCCAGCGAACGGATTTCGCGCTTGAAGGCGAGCGGGTCGACGACACAGCCGGGCCCGATGATGGATGGAATACCGAAAAAGACGCCTGCCGGAATGTGGTGCGTCACGAATTTCTTTCCTTTATGAAAAATGGTGTGGCCCGCGTTGCACCCGCCATTGTAGCGGAGCACGTGAGTATATTTTTTGCTGCGAGCGAGGTGGTGCGCGACTTTGCCCTTACCGCAATCTCCGTATTGAAGGTCAACGATTACATCTGCACTGATTCTGCTTCCCATGACTGACTCATGATAGCAGGCGCCGTAAATCGGCGCAAATCAGCCCTTTTTCGGTTAAGAAAGGAAACGTAAAAGAAAACGGACTGCCAAGATAACCTCATTCATATTGTTATTTTTGTAGCACTGCGCTAGAAAGGGTTGCGGATACCGTCGCGTATCTCGAAGTGTAGATGCGGGCCCGTCGACTTGCCGGTACTTCCTACGGTGCCGATGACCTGGCTCTGAACAACCGTCGCTCCTACGTAAGTCGAAACGGACGACAAGTGCGCGTAGAGTGTTTGGCTACCGTTTCCGTGCTTGATGACGACATAGTTGCCATAACCTGCGTTCCATCCACCCTCCTTGGCAATGAGAACAGTGCCCGCAGCTGCAGCGAGGACATGGGTGCCGACCGGGGCGGCGAGGTCGACTCCGTTGTATCCGTGGATACCCTGTGTCTTTACGTAGTGCGCGAGCGGGACTATGTAGTAGTCGACTTGCGCTGTCGTACCCGTGTGTGCATTGAGTGTCGCGGCCAAGATGCTCTTCGCCGGTTTGGTCGAGGCTGGAGCGGCGACGACCGCAGCGACCGCAATCTCGCCATCCGGAATGATAAGTTTCATGCCTGCGATGACCATACTCTCGTCGATGCCGTTGAAATTGCCGATGTCTGCCGCGTCTGCGCCGAACTTCTTTGCGATTGAGGCGAGCGTATCGCCCGACTTTACGGTGTATCGCACGCCGGTAACCGGCAAGATAACGAGCATTTGCCCGACTTTAAGTACGGCGTTGCGGGGTAAATCGTTTGCCCAAAGAATGGTGTCGGGAGATACCCTGAAGAGTTTGGCGATGCCATTCAGCGTGTCGCCCTCGACGACGGTATAGAGGCTAATGGTCGAGTTCTTCGGCCTGTCATACTCGGTGGGCGTTCCAGCGGGGCCCTCCTTCGGCATGAGTGCGGACTCATCGACAATCGTGACATCGCCCCCTCCGCGACCGCCCGACGGGTCAATGTTCATCGCCGGCCGCAGAAGCGCCATCGTTTGCACATTGCCGCCGCCCGGTGCCGTATCGGCTTGCGCCGGCGAGCCCATCAGTACTTTGAGAATGTCGCCAAAAACAGAGGCCCGCGCAGTGGCGGGCACGAAGGTACCGACGGTTATCAGAAGGGAAATAAGAGAAACCGCCACCGGGACGAGATTTCTACGTTTGTGTACCCGGAATGCGGGAGAGTCACCCGCAGGGGTAGATGCTGTTTTTTTCCTTAAAATAGGCCGATTTGGAGGCCTTTTGTCGTCACTCACTCGGCAAAGTAAAAAGGATACTTTTTACTTTGCCCTTGTTTCGCTAGACAATAAGCCAATTTTGACGGTTGCACGGTCAGACAGGCTGTAATTTGGCTCAAAACCTCACCTTTCTGAGAGAGTAGCCATCCTGCGTTTCGGTATATGCCTCCGTTCCATTCACCCTACCCGACCCCCCATTCATAGTCAATTCATACTCGGGTATGGCGGTGGATAACCGGGGGTGTCAAATGAATAAACCCTTATGTAGAGCCATATTTCGACTATGGACACCTTCGTTGTGCTATAGTCCCCCCATGCCAAAGCCGACCGGACTCAACGACCAGCAACAAAAGGCGGTCCTGCATACGGAAGGGCCGCTTCTTATCGTCGCGGGAGCCGGAGCGGGCAAAACGAAGACCATCACACACCGGATTGCACATCTGATAGAGAAAGGGGTACCGGCACACAAGATATTGGCGGTCACTTTTACCAACAAAGCTGCCGGTGAGATGCGTTCTCGAATCCAAACATTGCTAGGTAATGCCCTTCGATACACTCAGGGTAAACCGCTGGTGTGTACCTTCCACGCGCTCGGTGTCCGGCTCCTGCGCGAACTCCACGCCGAGGCCAAGCTTCCTCGCGGGTTCGTCATTTGGGACCGCGACGACAGTATCCGCTCCATCAAAGCGGTGCTTGAGAAGCTCGACAGCAAGCAATGGGCGCCGCGTAGCATGCTCTCGGCTATCTCGCGACAGAAAGGCGACGGGGTGGACGTGCACATGTATGCACAGGGCGCGAAGACATACCGGGAGAAAGCCGTCGCCCGCGTGTGGGAAGAGTACGAACGCGCACTCTCGGCAGACGGCGCGCTCGACTTCGACGATTTACTCCTGCGCACGCTTGCGCTCCTGCGCGGGAGCGAACGGGTACGCTCGCTTCTGCAAAACCGCTGGTCGCACATCACCATTGACGAGTATCAGGATACCAATAAATCGCAGTACGAAATCGCGCGCATCCTCGCGGGGGAGAAGAAAAACATTTGTGTCGTCGGCGACACCGATCAGAACATTTACAGCTGGAGGGGCGCGGACATCGAGCACCTGCTCGGATTCGAAGCGTCGTTCCCCGGCGCGCGCGTCATCGTACTCGAACAGAACTACCGTTCGACGCGCACCATCCTCGCCGCCGCGAATTCCGTCATAGAAAAAAATCTTCGCCGCCGTCCGAAGCACCTCTTCACCGACAACCCGACGGGCGAGCCAATCGCACTCTATCCGGCACAGAATGAAATCGACGAGGCGTGGTTTGTCGCGCAAATCACACAGGAGGCGATCGGGCGGGGGGTGAGCGCCGGCGAGATAGCGGTCTTGTACCGTGAAAATTTTCAATCCCGCGCGCTCGAGGAGGCGATGCTGCACTTCGGCATTCCGTATCGCGTGCTCGGCACGAAATTCTTCGAGCGCAAGGAGGTCAAAGACGTGCTCAGCTACCTGCGCGCCGCGATGAATCCGCAAAGCGGCAACGATATCGCGCGCACGGTTGCCGTGCCGCCGCGCGGTATCGGCAAGGTGACCGTCGACAAGATGTTGCGCGGCGAAGACGCGGCTCTTCCGGCTGCGGCCCGCGCGAAAGTCGCGGCATTCCGCGACACGCTCGCGCGCATCAAACATGCCATCGACACACTACCGACCTCCGAGGCCGTGCGCTATGCAGTGGAAGCGAGCGGCATGGGAAAAATGTACGAGGCAAAACGCTCGGCGAAATCTGATGACGAAGCGCAGGAGCGTCTCGAAAATATTCACGAGCTTGTGAACCTCGCGACGAAGTACGACCATGAACTGCCGCCATCGGGCATCGAACGACTACTCGAAGAAGCCGCGCTGCAGAGCGACCAGGACGAACTGCCGGAAGAAAAGAGCGCCGTCTCGCTCATGACCGTACACGCCTCAAAGGGTCTTGAATTTGATGCCGTCTTCGTTACGGGCCTTGAACAGGGGCTTTTTCCGTCGCTGCGCGACCTGCCCGCGCGCGGCGCGCAGGCGGGGGGCGATTCCGACCGCGACCCCGAAGAAGAGCGGCGGCTCTTGTATGTGGCGCTTACGCGAGCGCGCAAACAGCTGTTTCTCACTTATGCCTCCGCCCGCATGAAGTACGGCTCGCGCGAGTACACACTGCCGTCGGAATTTCTCGAAGACATCGACCAACGGCTCCTCACAACAATCAACCTGTTCGCCTCGCAGGAGAAAGAGGAGGAAATACAAATATGACACGGCGTGGCGCCCGCCCCGTTAGAAGCCTTTTACAATCAAGTTCAACGGAGCGAATCGGAATATCAGAGCATATAATAAAAAACTATGGCGCGTAGAGCTTCTAACGGGGCAAGACTCGGACAGCACTTCTTGAAACACGGCTGGGCCGCGCGTTCGCTCGCATACGCCGCCGCCATCCGTGATGGAGAAACATTTCTTGAAATAGGTCCCGGCAAGGGAATCCTGACCAAAGAACTGCTCACTCTCGGGCCTGTCGTCGCAGTAGAGAAAGACGAAATGCTCGTCGGACAATTGAAAGAAACTTTTGCCGAGGACATTGCGAGCGGGCGGTTGCGACTCGTTGCCGGCGACGTGCGCGATGCGACGCCGGAGAATCTCGGGCTTACCAAGTATGTGGTGGCGGCGAATATTCCGTACTACATCACCGGTGAAATTATCCGGCAATTTCTGACGACTACGATACAACCGCGCGCCATGGCACTGCTTGTGCAAAAAGAGGTTGCACAACGTATCATCGGTCACCCCTCGACTGCGCTCGGGGTCACGAAAGAGAGTATTCTCTCTCTTTCCGTGAAAGCGTACGGCACACCGCGACTTGTGGAAAAAGTTTCGCGCACGCATTTCTCACCGCCGCCCTCGGTTGATTCTGCGATACTCGCCATCACTGACATCTCGAAAAAATTCTTTGACACCATATCGGAAGAAGACTTCTTCCGTGTGGTGCGCGCGGGATTTGCTTCCAAAAGAAAGATGCTTGCGAACAATCTCTCGGTGATATTCGATAAAGCTCGCGTGAACGAGTCACTACTCGCGTGCGACATCTCTGCGAAAGCACGGGCGGAGAATGTGCCGCTTGAGAAGTGGAAATCTATAACTCAACTACTGCTCGGTCACAGATAATTTCCTCGCCGTCGCGGGAAAAACATATGGCTCGGCTACAACTCTCGCCGCGCCGTCGCGCGGCTCGGTCGCAGCCCCACCTCGCGGCGCCGCAAGCTTGCGGCGCATCGCTCCGGTCGACAAGCCAAGTACAAAAAGCTGCGCAGGCAGCTTTTTGTTACTGGCTTGTCCCAAGCATCGTAATCATGATGCCGGCACGGACGTCGATGGGAAGAATTGAGATAATGCAGTAGTAGGGCGCCCCCGCGAGGCCGAGAAGCCACTGACCCGCGTGCGTCGGCGGACCGTTTTTGTACGTCTTTGTCGACGGCGTCCATATGTACACGCCGCCGCGCGGCGGGCCGACGTAGGCGATGATGGCGTTGTTGTAGCAGGGGGAAACTTGCGAGGCTTGGCCGCCGAACGGGAAGGCAAGCGCGAGTGCGGGGAAGAGAAGGGTCACTATCGCGACTGCTGTAGCCGGTGCACGCATGCATGTAGTATACGGTATTTCAGACACGGCGCGTGGTCTTGCGAGGTATACTTATTCTATATATGGACCCCGTTAGAAACCGCGGTCGCTCGGCGGCAATCCCGTTCCAGTCGAACAAACCTATACAAGTATGAGTGACTTTAACGACCCGCAAGACTTTCGACCGCGACCTGTTTCTAACGGGGTGGGATGGGCACGCCTACACCCGTACCTATCCGCCCTGATTGCGGCGGGTGCGTTCCTTGTGTTCGGCATACTCGTGGTGGGGTACCGTGCATCACAACCGCAAGGTGGCAATCTGCAAGTGTGGGGAGGCGGACCGGACGCTTTCCTCAATCCGACATCGTATGCACCCGGAGCTACGGTGGGCACACAAATAGAGACCATCGGCGGCGGGAACACGCCGGTATTCAGTGCCCTGCGTCCGCAACAGCAAACCGGCGAACAAAATGAGACAAGTGGAGGGTTTGATATTTCTCTGTTCATCGCGGGACTTTCTCAACCAAACGCGGACACCGCGGCGGCACCTGTTTCGGGCCGGCCGGATCTGAGTCTCGCGTATTCTTTCATTCCGAGCGGGCTGGTCGCGACGACGACACCCGGACCGAAGCGAAGCGCACTGCAGGAATCGCTCTATCAATACGGCAACGATGTAGGCTCGTACATATCCACATACGAGGCCGCCGGCGCGAATACCGGACAGGTGCTCACGGACCAATTGAACGACCGGCAAAACCCGCAAAAAGCGCAGGCGGTGCGCGATATCGGCACGGCATTGCAGGCGGCCGGTAAAACCTTACAAGGAATCGAAGCCGTCCCTTCTATTGTGTCTTCGGCGCATACCGCTCTCGCGGAGAGTTACATAGAAGCCGGTATCAAGCTCTCGCGCGTGCCCGACGCGCAGAGCGACCAAGACTTCATCACCGCTATACAGGACTACAACACCGCCGCCGAACGGCTCGGGCGCAACTACGTCGCGCTCGCGAACGTTTTCTCGGGTGCAGGTGTGAGATTTGCACCGCAGGACCCGGGGTCGGTGTTCAATTTCTCCGGCAATGCCGGACTGTAGTCGAGAATCCGCGCAACAGGGGAGCGGGGCTCGCCCTGTGAGATAGATACTCGGGGCGCGCAAGCAAAACGATTCACTCTCCCATTCCGACTGGGCAAACACACGGAAACGCGTTATCTCACGGGGTATACTTGTACTGTGCGCGTACTGCAACAAATATTCCGGTCCCCGCTGGGTGTAACTGCCGCACTTTCCGTGGTGCTCTTGCTCGGCGTCTCGGTCTCCCAGATTTCCTCACTCATGCATCAGAACCGACAGGTGCTCGCATTTGTCGCCATACCGGCGGCACAGACAGCCGCGGCCGATGGTGCCGACTGGCAACAGGAAATGACATTACTCGGACTGAATACGGAAAACAATCCAGCAGCGACTTCGACGACCGACAGTATCGCAATGATCGGCCATATTGTAATCGCCGAGATGGTGGGGCAATACGCCGGCCTGCAGGATAGGGGAACGTACACCACGGAGACCGGACAAAACGCGTCCGCTGACATCGCCGCGAATCTCCGCGCGAACATTTTGTACAAAACATACTCGACGACCGACTTCAAAACAGACACGGACGTTTCCTACGACCGCATGCTTACGTACCGGAGTGATTTGCGCGCGGCGCTCGCGCCGCTGTTACAAAACACCGGCGCGGAATTGGAACTGTACGGCAAATATATCGAAACCGCGGACACGAAGTATCTCGGCCAACTCTCCTCTGCGGCGGCAAATTACCGCGCGGCCGCGGAAGGCGCGGCCGCGCTCACCATCCCGCGCGACGCGGTAAATTATCACAAAGATATTCTGAACGCGATGGAGAAATTCTCCGCGACGCTTGACCAGATGGCGACGCATGCCGCGGACCCGCTCGCCTCCGCCGCGCTCTTGCGTACGTTCAACCAAGCCGAAACGGACATGTACACTTCGTTCAACGCGCTTTCCAATTATTACGGCCAGAAGACACCATGAGCCCCGTTAGAAGTCAGAACCAGATACGCAATACCCCCGTACGACCCACGGGAGATACTGTAATGCAACATGGAGAGCAGCGGACAAAAAATAATTTACGGAATTATTTTTTGCCAATGACTTCTAACGGGGTGAGAATTCAAAGCGGCATACTCATAGCACTGTTTGTCCTTGCGCCCACGCTTGTTTTCGCGCAGTCCGACGGATCTTCGCCGTCGTTCTCGAGAGAGGGGGTGTTCGGCTGCAGCCAGACCGGTTCATATTCCATGTCGGTCGGCGCGCTCTCGGCGGTGGGCGGAGCTTTCGTGCCGGTCAACGACGCGGCGGTCACCTTGAATACCGGTTATCTCGTCTACAAGGAGTGCGTCCTGCGCGGCATTGTGGACAGAATGCGCGAAAATGCGACCGCAAATCTCCAACGACAAATCCTCGTCGCCTACCAACGCGGACGCAACGGCCAGCCGCTCTTTTCGCAGAGTATTCCGCTCGAATCCAGGGCCGTCGCTGACAAAGCGGTTCTCGACTACACGCAGAGCGGCCAATTCAACACTCTCAACCCGGCGCTCAGGCAAGCCGTTTCGCGTGCGGTGGTGCAAAACTACATGGCCGCGCGCAACAAGCCCAGCGCGGCGTACGGTTGCTCATACTCCGGCAATCTCAATTCCGTCTACAAAGGCAACCCCGATGGCGGAGCGTGGGCCGGACTCTCCGCACTGCAAAATCCGGCGTGCGACCCGATATTTGCCTACGGCATCGCCAACGAGCAGGTCCTCGGCTCCGCCGCCTACGCGGTCAACAACATGCTCACGCGACTCGAGTGGGACAACGGCAACTATCCCATCATGGGCGTCGACGCGGACGGTAACCCCATCGTGCTCACTCCCGGCTACATCGTGGGGGAAAACGCTCTGCAGGCACTGCAGACCGGTTTCGACCAGCTCTCGCGGGCGAACGACATCGACCAAATGGTGGGCGCGCTGTTTGCCGGCATTACCTCACAGGTCATCGGCGACAACAAAGGTCTCGTCGGTCTCACCAAGTCGACCGGCGGCATACCGAGCTACCTTGATCAGGTGGTGTCGCAGTCCGCGCAGGGACTCCGCAACAGCGCCATCAACGCCGGCATCGGAATACTCGTGGCACAACAAAAAATCGAAAGCCAGATACTCGGCTTTGCAAAAATGATTCTCGACAAAATCAAAGCCATTTCGCAAGCGCTCCAAGTCAAAGAGAACGCCTGCTGGAAACTCGTCGTAAGTAGCGTCTGCTCGTCCTCGCTCGCCTCCGACAACACGTGTACGGATGACGGTGGTAGTAGGTACAAAGTGGCGACATCGACCTTCCAATTCACGCAAAAAGCGCTGGACGCGTCGCAAGTCGCCGCCTACCAGCGGGTGCACCAGCAGGTCGCGAGCTCGTCGCAAATCATTCTCACACAAATAAGCGTCCTCATCGCACAGCTCACTGACACATCGTCGTATACCGCCCAGCTCGCCGCGCTTCAGGCGCTCGACAGGCTCGCCAACGATGGTATTGTATTCCACACGCCGCAGGACGTGACGAACGAGCAGAGCGCGGCCGGTACGCTCGTCGGTCAAAACGGCGGCTCGGGCACGCTCGACCAGCTTGTCACCGACACCGTGGCGGCGTGGGCGGATTCGACCAACACCAAGACCGGATGGTGCAACGTCACCAGACAGCCAGTCGTGGATGCTTGGAAAGACTGTTGGAGAGAGGGGAGCACCTCATGCCTATGGCCGTAAGTATGACTTCAGCTCATCAAAAGACGGGGGTTATTGTGGCCAGCTGCATCATCACACTGCTGACTATCATCCTCTGGTTGCCCGGAACAGCAAGCGCCGCAGCTAGTGCATGTCCACTCAACGGCAGATTGAACACGGACACCGGTGCATGCACCGCGCCCAGCGGGATTGTATATGTGTACGCGGGAGACAGTGCGCCAACGGGCTTTGGCTGTGCTCAAGGATTTTCTCTCTGGCAAATACAAAGCGGGGGTACGGTTGGTGGCGGGAGCATGTTAGACCCCGCAACCGGAAATAGTTATCAATGCTTTAACACCGATGACGGTTCTGCTTCAACGGAACCGCCGACAGGGAAAGGAAAAGTTGTAACACCCGGTACAACTTCATGTGAAGGAGCGACGAACCAAATAATTAACCTGCCCGTGTGTATATTCCGCGCCGCGATGGCGGGCCTCGGGTCTGTCCTGATCACGCTCTCGGCATGGCTTCTCCAGGTGGCAGGCATTGTGTTCAATTGGCTTTTGTATTACACGGTCGTCGCGTTTGGTGCCGAGAATGGATTTTTAACTCCCAAGGTCCTTGACGCCATCAACGCCACATGGACAGTCTTTCGTGATATCGCCAACATCCTCATCATCGGTTTGTTCACCTTTATCGCTATTTCCACCATTCTAGGTAATCACGAATTCGGGGCAAAAAAAATGCTTGCCAAAGCGCTCATCATTGCGGTTCTCATCAACTTTAGTCTGTTATTCACAAAGATGATTATCGACGGCTCCAACTTCTTCGCCTATCAGTTCTACAACGCAGCTGGGGGCCTAAAGGGAAATAGCGCCTCCCCCGTCGGGGAGCTCAGCAGTACACAATCTGTTGTTACCGACAAGGCCATCGAATTCAAACAAGACGGTATCGCCGGTAAATTTATTAATTACCTCGGCGTTACGAGTATAGGTAACACGTTCAACACGCTCAAGACAGGGGCGGATAATGTGAACAACGGATGGGTAGCCATCCTTCACGGTGTCTTTTCGGCAACATTGTTACTCGGTGTCGCACTTGTCTTGCTCTATGGCAGTTTCTTGCTGGTGAGTCGGGCAATACTTATTGTTTTCTTGCTTATTACATCATCGCTTGCGTTCGCGTCTTATCTCCTGCCCGTTTCAATGCAGGGATCATATGGGTGGGGCACGTGGTGGAATAGCCTTCTCAAGTCCGCACTCTTCGCTCCGCTTCTCATGATGTTCCTTTGGGTAACCATGAGCCTCGCGGACAAGCTACGCCCAGCCGAAGGGTCTCTTGGCGCGCTAATCAACGACCCGACGAATGCGGGGAATATGAGTGCGCTTTTCGGATACATCATCATTCTCGGACTCCTTTTTGCCTCATTCAAACTATCGAGTAGTTTCGCTACCTCTATCACGGGCTTCAACTTTGCCGCGATGATCCCCGCACTCGGTCTCGGGGCAATCGCCGGTATCGGCGGATTCCTCGGACGACAGACGGTCGGCCGCGCCGGGCTTGGCATTAGCCAGGGCCTGCAAAACCGCTCAAAAACTACCGACAATGCTTTTGCAAAACGCATGTATGACTTTGGCGCACAGCGATTTAAGGGCGTTGCGGGTCGTGATTTCAATTTGATGCGCACCGGTTTCGGCGCGGCCGTTGCCGGCACCGCGGGCAAGAAAGTTGATGACTTGGTAGGAAAGGAGCTGAAGGGCTTCGAAGGAACACAAAAAGCGTTCTTGAAGCGCACCGGTGAAGCGGCACAGCGCATGGCATTGAGCGCCGACGAGAAAAAGGAAATAAAGGAAAAGGGTATCGACCAGGCGCTCAAAGAAAACGCCGGTCTCGCACAGCATTATGCTGAATCAGAAAAAGCACAAAAAGAAAACGAGGAGTTGGTCAAGGTCTTGGGTCGCGACAAGGACGCGACGGCGCAAAGCTTCGGCGAAGCTATAAAAGACCTGGAGACAAAGCTGATCACTCACGAGCGAACGAGAGACGCCCTCACTGCGGGCACAAGCGACCACGGCGAGGCGACAAGGCGGGTCGCTGAGACGGAGCGGGAGCTCGCCGAAACTCGCCGACGTGCGAACGAACAGATGCGTGAGCAAGGACAGCGAATTAAAGAGGCGAGCGCCGCGACGCAACGCGCAGGACGAATGTTCAAAGATGCCGCTGCCGACGCCGAGACTGCCGCGCGAGCAACAGGCAAAATTCCGGCCGCAGCATATAAGGATGTGGGAGATATCGCAAAAGAAAATATCCAATCGAGTCTTACGGCAATGCTGCTTCATTCTACCGGCCTGACGTCGGCGAGCCGTGCCAAGCTTGCCACGAAAGGCGGGAAAGAGGCCGGGAAGATGGCCGAACAGCACCGCTTCAAGGAGAAATATGGAGATGCCTTTAAAGAAATGACGAAAGACGACCATGCGGCTGAACACAAAGAAGAGAAGCCGAGCGGAGCGCCAGCAGCACACACACCTGCACCCGAAGAGCACACCGCACCGCCGAGCCCGGGAGGCGGACACGGGCGCGTCTAACACATATGAACGACGACAAGGAATACGACGATTTGATAAAAGAGCAGTTCAAAAAACTGCCGCGCGTCGTGCAGGAAGCAATCGTGTCGGCCGACGTCGAGAAGCACCTGCGTGAGCTTGCGGAGACACATAAACTGCATCTCGACCAATGGACCGCTCTCGAAAACGAAGTGCAGATGACGCTTCTCGGCATCGACGATTCCGGCGAGCTCATGCAAAACATCAGAGACAAGGTGCACGTACCCGAAGAAACTGCAAAAGCACTCGTACAAAGTATCTCGGAGGTCGTATTCGAGCCAATCAGACAGGAGCTTGAGCGACAGCTGGAACATCCCGGTGCTGTCGCGAAGGCGACGAGCGGGGTGGAGGACATGCGCACACGCATCCTTGCCGACGCATCGGAAAATCAGCCGGTAGTCGTAAGCCTGCAGCCGGTAGAAAAAAAGAGTCCGGTTCCTGCTACTGGCTACGAGCTACAAGCCACGGGCTCCGTGGTAGCCGCCACACCACCCGCACCCGCACCAACCGTGAAGGTGGAACGCGCTCCCGCCGCACCCCCCTCGTATGTTTCAGCGCCCAGTCACGAGCGAAAAACAGTAGAAGGGGACCCGTATAGAGAACAAATCGAATAACAGCAGGGCCGCGTGCATGCGCTTGGTATACTTATAGAGCCATGCAATTCCAAGTTCCTCAATTTATAGAAGTCGAAGACAAGATTTTCGGGCCCCTGACCTTCAGGCAGTTCATTTTTATCGCCGGAGGACTCGGAATGGCCTACGTACTGTGGCGATTACTGCCCATTTATTTCGCCGCGCCGCTCATCCTCGGGGTAGGAGCGCTCGCGGCGGCGCTTGCGTTCTTCCAATTCAACGGCCGCCCGTTTATCATCGCGCTTGAGAATGGTTTTTACTACATAATCCGCTCGAAATTGTACCTTTGGAACAACGCTAACAAGAAACGGGCGGTGAAGACAGCCGCAGTCGCCACGAGGAACGATGTGTACATCCCCAAGATTTCCGACAGCAAACTGCATGAGCTCGCATGGAGCCTCGACATCAAAGAACGTATCGCCGCCGGCACCGCGGGGGACGACGAGCGCGGTAGCGCACTCACCGGTGTCCGCACGCCAAAAGAAATCCTGTCGCACATGAGCACACGTACGGTCACGCAATAACCTATGGCAGAAACTCCAATCATGACGCCGCGCGCAAACGCCAAGTCGACACAGGACTTCGTGCCGATTTCCGAAGTACGCGATGGCGTCGTGGTCCTCAAAGACGGCGGACTGCGCGCGATCCTGCTCGCGTCGAGTATCAACTTCGCACTCAAGAGCGAGGATGAGCAAACCGCGTTCATCGTGCAATTCCAAAATTTCCTCAACTCTCTCGACTTTTCGGTGCAAATATTCGTGCAGTCGCGCATGCTGGACATCCGTCCGTACGTCGCGACACTCGAAGCCGCATACAAGGAACAGCTCGACGACCTCATGCGTATCCAAATCCGCGAATATATCGAATTCATCAAGAGTTTCACCGAGGCCGCCAATATCATGACGAAAAACTTCTTCGTCGTCGTGCCGTATTCGCCCGCGGTCATCACGAAGCGCGGTGGTGCAAGCGCGCTGAATCCGTTCGGCAAAAAACAGACGGCGAGCGAGGCAGACCACTCATTCGAGGAGCAGGTGTCCCAGCTCGAGCAACGCATATCTATCGTCCAGCAGGGCCTCGTGCGTACCGGTGTGCGCACCGTGCAACTCGGTACCGAAGAAGCAATAGAGCTACTCTACAAAATGTTCAACCCCGGCGAGGAGGGAAAACCGATGCCCGTAGAGACAGGGAATAGGTGATAGGGATTAGGGAATAGTAAAATACAATACACCACCATGCCCTCACTACAACCTACAACCTACAACCTATAACCTATTCCTATGGCATTCAGCGACCTTCTTCCGTTCAAGAAAAAAACCGCCGCAGGACCGGATATTTTGCCGGTACTACCCGAAGAAATCTACCAGACGGGGGTACTCGACCTGCAAGACGTCATCGCGCCGCACGCGCTCAAAGTAAACTCGCGCGAACTCGACTTGGGCGAGAAAATCGCGCGCACCTTCTTCGTCATCTCATACCCCAGATTCCTCACGACGGGATGGTTTGCCCCCATCATCAACATGGACAAGGTCATCGACATCTCCATCTTCGTACACCCGATGGATACCAATGAAATGCTCCGTAAATTCCAGAAAAAAGTCGCCGAGGTGCAGAGCCAGATTTCGACACGCGAGCAGAAGGGGATGGTCCGCGACCCGATGCTCGACACGGCGTACTCCGACCTCGAACAGTTGCGCGACAGCCTTCAACAGGCGCAGGAGCGCATTTTTGACGTCGGACTCTATCTCACCATCTACGGCAACACGCGCGAGGAAATCGACAAAGTGGAGAGCGATGTACGTTCCATTCTCGAGTCGCGTCTCGTGTACATCCGACCCGCGCTCTTCCAGCAGGAACAGGGCTTCCGCTCCGTCCTGCCGCTGTGCACCGACGAGCTCGACGTGCACACGAAGCTCAATTCCGCGCCGCTCTCGTCCATCTTTCCGTTCATCTCGTTCGACCTCACGTCGGACCGCGGCATTCTCTACGGCATCAACCGTCACAATTCGTCTCTGATTCTCTTCGACCGTTTCTCGCTCGAAAACTATAACTCCGTGACATTCGCAAAATCCGGCGCCGGCAAAAGCTACACGACAAAACTCGAGATTTTGCGCTCTCTCATGTTTGATACCGAGGTCATCGTCATCGACCCCGAGCGCGAATACGAATACCTCGCCGAGACCGTCGGCGGGCGCTACTTCAACATTTCGCTTTCCTCCGAGCACCACATTAATCCTTTCGACCTCGCCATTCCGCGCGAAGATGAAAATCCGAGCGACGTGCTACGCAACAACATCATCACGCTCGTGGGGCTCTTCCGCATCATGCTCGGCGGGCTCACGCCGGAGGAAGACGCTGTTATCGACAAGGCGATAACGGAAACCTACGCGCTCAAAGACATCACCTCGGATACCAACTTCGCGCAGGTCGAGCCGCCGCTTCTCTCCGACTTCGAGCTTGTACTCTCCGGCATGGAAGGGAGCGAATCTCTCGTGCAACGTCTCTCCAAATACACCAAGGGCACGTGGTCGGGATTCATGAACCGCCCGACCAATGTTGACATGAACAAAAAACTCGTCGTCTTCTCGGTGCGCGACATGGAAGACGACCTCAAGCCGGTCGCGATGTACATCATTACGCACCACATCTGGAATCAGGTGCGCAAAGAGCTCCGCAAGCGCCTCCTCGTCATCGACGAGGCGTGGTGGATGATGCGTAGCGAAGACACCGCGTCGTTCCTCTTCTCCATCGCAAAGCGCGGCCGCAAATACTACCTCGGCATTTCGACCATCACGCAGGACGTCTCGGACTTCTTGAATTCCCCGTACGGTATCCCGATGATAACCAACTCTTCCATCCAGCTTCTTTTGCGTCAGTCACCGACATCGGTCGACCTTGTGCAGAGCACGTTCAAACTCTCCGACGAGGAGAAATACCTACTGCTCGAGAGTGACGTGGGGGAGGGCATATTCTTCGCCGGTCTCAAGCACGTCGCGCTCAAGGTCATCGCCTCGTATACCGAAGACCAAATCATCACCTCGGACCCGTCGCAAATTCTCGCAATCAAAAAAGCGAAGCAGGATCTCGAAAAATCGAGTGATGTCCCTGCGCCGGTGCGCCCCATCGCTCCTCACGCGCCGGGTACCGACACCGCGCCCGCGCCGCAAGCTCCTTCAAGCAACGCCTTACGGGAGGTATGAAACGGCTCGCGCTCGCAGTCGTTGTTATCGTATGCGCGGTCGCTCCCGCGTATCTGCCCGCGCAGGCGCGCGCCCAGTTCTCGATTCCGGGCGCGGAAAGCGTTCTCTCTATTTCGTTCTCTCCACAGTATCCGGCCCCGCAGAGCACTGTCAGACTCACTCTGCAGAGTTCGCTGTACGACCTCGGCTCGAGCTCTGTTACATGGACGGTCAACGGGCAAGAGGTGGCTCAAGGAGACGCGGTAACGTTCATCGACGTGAAGACAGGCTCGCTCGGAAGCAAGACCGAGGTACAGGCCGACATCACAAGTGCGGGCGGCACGGCTTTTGCTACCGCGACCGTGGTTCCGACCTCCATCGACCTCCTGTGGGAATCCGACTCGTACGTCCCTCCTTTTTACAACGGTCGCGCACTGCCGTCCGCGGGTTCTCGCGTGCACCTTGTCGCGCTCACACATTTTGTGCGTCCGGACGGCGGAGAAATCCCCGCGAACCAGATTGTTTTCACATGGACAAGGGATAGCGAAGTTCTGGGCAACCTCTCCGGCCGCGGTAAATCATCGATAACAGTCGACGGACCGACCCTCTTCGGAACGGAGACGATTGTAGTGGAAGCGGCGTCCGTCGACGGAAGCATTGCGGGGCAGGCACTTCTGCGCATTCCCGATACGGAGCCGAGGCTTATGCTGTACGAAGACCATCCGCTGTTCGGGGTGCTCTACCATCAGGCGCTTGGCGTCACCACGTTCGTGCCGAAAAACGAAATGTCGTTCATCGCAATTCCGTACTTCGCCTCCGCCGTCTCCTCCGGCGACACGGGTTTGCAATACGAGTGGCAGGTCAATCAAAGTTCCGTCACCACCAACGCGGCGTACAGCAACGAAATAACCGTCAACGCCGCCTCGTCTACCGGACTTATGGCACTCATCAATCTCTCGCTCACGCATGTGTCGAATTATTTCCTGAGTGCTGCGGGCTCGTGGAGCGTTACGTTCAACAAGAGTAGCGCCGGTTCATCCGGCGGGGACGTCTTTCATCAATAACGTCGTATGCCAGCTTCACACCATTTATTCAGGTACGCGGTTGCCGCCGTCATCGTGATGGTGCTCGGTGGGCTTCTCGGTTGGTATGTATTTGTGCGTTCGCAGGTCAGGACGACACAGGCAAACGACAGCGCGCGCGGCTTCGGCACGGCCGCATCGTTCGGGTCGCCTGCAGGAAGCACGTACACAAACTCCGCCGGGTCTGTTCCTTCGACTGACATACAGTCCGCGTCCGGTAATCCGGCGCCGCGTCTCTGGAAAGTAACCGCGACGCCGGTTGCCGGTGCGGGCTTTGCCGCGTCTTCGACCCAACTGTACTTCGCCGAGCGTTCGTCGGGCAATGTCTTACTCGCGGACCCGTCCGTATCCTCGGTGACCCGCCTCACGAATACATTGTTCCCGAAGGTATACGACGCGCTATTCGCATCCGACGGCTCCGTCTTGCTCCGCTCGGCGACGGACGCGGGCATTGTCACCACCTACGCCGGCACGATAAGCACGACGACTGCCGAGGGTCCCGTACCGCTCGCCGGTACCTATTTGCCGCAACACATCAAAGCGGTGAGCGTGCGCTCTCCGCAACAACTGTTCTTTCTCGTGGCTACGCCCACGGGCGGCACTGCCGGTGTCACGGCAAATTGGAAGGGTGCGTCGCAAAAACCCGTCTTCGCTTCCACGCTACAGCAATGGCGTGTGTGGTGGCTCTCCGACGGACGCATGTATGTCGCGCAACAGCCGTCCGACGGTATCATGGGGTACGCATTCACGCTCAAGGGTGGCGCACTGCAAAGCCTCGTGAGCGCCCCCGGTCTCTCGATATTGCCGCGCACCGGTTCTACCGCGCTCATCTACAGCAGTTCGGCCGGCGGCGTAAACCTGTTCGGGCAGACTTCGGCAAGCACCACGCCGGTGCGGTTTACCGTTCGTACTCTTGCCGAGAAGTGTGTCTGGGCCCCCGGCAAAGATCTCGTTGCCTACTGTGCAGTGCCGCAGGTTCTGCCTACGAGAGCCGGTTATATGGAAGAATGGTACCGCGGCGCGACGCACACGTCGGATGCGTGGTGGAAGGTAGACGTATCCGCCGGCACCGCACAAAGCCTGTTCACACCTGACTCCGGCACCTCGTTCGACGTTGAGCGTCCTGCCATTGACGGCAACGGCAGTTATATCGCTTTCATGAACGCCGCCGACAAATCACTCTGGATGCTTCGCATAACACCATGACATCGCTTCGTTCACACGTTCGTGTCGCCCTCGCGTTACTCGCGTTTTGTATCGTATTCGTCGCCGCGGCTGTACACGCAGAGGCACCGCTGTGCGACGGGAAGGGTTTCTGTGCGCTTGCGATTCCTCCCACCTCGTCAAAACTGGGACAGCTCTATGGCACGACAAGCCTCGCCGGATTTCTCAACGGCCTCTTTACCGCCGCAATTTCCATCGGCGCGATACTCGCGGTGCTCAGAATTGCCTACGCGGGATATGAATACATGACGAGCGATGCGTGGGGGAACAAAGCGCGCGCAAAAGAAATCATCGGTGACGTTGTCCTCGGATTGATGCTCCTCCTCGGCACGTACCTGATTCTCAACCAAATCAATCCGCAACTGCTCAACTTAAATATTCTGCAAAACCTCGGGGGCAAGTAGACCGGTTACTCCGTCGAATACTTGATGACGACGCGGCGATTTCGCCCCTCTCCTTGTGATTCTGTTTTTACGTTCGGTGCATCTTGAAGCGTTGTGTGAATAATGAGGCGCTCATAGGCACTCATCGGCGTGAGCTCCACGTCGTATTGAAAAGAGCGTGCGCGCTCCGCGAGCATGAGCGCTTTGGTCTGCAAATCTTTTATCTGCTTCGCGCGGTAGTCGTTGATGTCAACGAGGAACATCGGACTATCCGCTCCCTCTACGAGCGGTTGCCGCTTTTCCAAAATCTTTTTCACGAGCATGTCGAGCGCGTAAATGGTGTCGCCGTGCGCGCCGATGAGCGTACGCGCATCATCGGTCTCTATCGTGAAAATGGTCTGGCCGGCGATTTCGGTGCGGGTGACACCCTTGTAGGAAACACCGAGCGCGGTCAACATCTCTTTGAGGATTGTTTCGACAGTGTCGGCGTACGTGTCCACCCCGTTAGAAGCTGACGTTGATTGGGTCATAAAAAATTGTTGTCCCACCGAGAGTCGCTCCGGGGAGCTTCTAACGGGGTCCATTGGGGCACTATACGCTATTTTCCCGCGCCGTGCGAATACCCCTATGTTGAGCCCTTTTTTGAGTGTCCAAAGCGGCGACCGGTCATGAGCTCCTGCGCAATCATAAAGATGTTGCCGGTAATCCAGTAGAGCGGCGCGGCTGCGGCTATGAAGTAGGCGATAACTCCGACCATCACAGGAAGCATGTAGCGGGCCTGCAAATCGAAGCTTCTCGCCATGTCGTTGCTGAACGAGGCTTCGGTCGCCGTCTTTTCTCCGCGCGGCCCCATGGAGAGGCGCGTGTAGATGAACTGCGCGACGACCGCGAGCACGGCAAGCACGAGCGAGCGACTCGACATGTTGATGAGACCGAGAAATTCCATATTCACGGCATCCGGTACTGTGACGAACGGGTAGAGGATGACTGTGTGTATTTCGGGCAATCCGCCGAGCGCGAATACCCAGTAGAGGCCGAGCAGTATGGGGAGTTGAATGAGAATGAGCAAAAAGCCGGAGAACGGTTTGACCCCCCGCTCACGGTACAGTGCAAAGATTGCCTTGCTTTGCTCTTCGGGCTTATCTTTGAGTCTTTTCTTGAGCTCTTCGACCTCGGGAGCGACCTCTTTCATTTTCATCTGTGTCTTGATGGCGCTCCTCGATAGCGGATAGAGCACGATGCGGACAATAATGGTCACGATGATGACGGCGATACCGACATCGTGAGTCGGTAGAATGCCTACAAAATAAACAAGCCCGTTGTATATCGGGTTGTAGACGAGCGTGTCGAATACGGCGCTTATCATAATTCAACGATTGTATACCGTATCCCGCCGCGCGTACACAGTAAGCTAACAGCGGCTGATGAGCGCAGCGATATCGTCGCGGATATCCGCGAACGAGGCTCCGGCGGCATCACGCTTGGCGACGAATACATACGTGCCGGCGGGAGCGACGCCGAGATGCTTGAGAAGGGAAGCGCGGAAGCGGCGTTTGATGAGATTGCGGTCGACGGCTTTCGCGGCGACTTTCTTGGAAACGACTATGCCGAAGCGCGCGGTTTTGCCGCCGGAGGTGGCCGAAACGGAGAAAAAAGCTCCGCTCACGCGACGAGCGGCTCGAGTGTTCCTCATTTCTGCTCCGGTGAGACGGTGCTTGGGAGGCATTACACGGAAAGGCGGGCGCGACCTTTGCGACGGCGGCGCTGTAAGAGCTTGCGGCCTGTCGGCGTGGAGCTCCTCACGCGGAACCCATGCGTCTTCTGGCGCTTGCGCTTTTTCGGCTGGTACGTGCGTTTCATGACCCGAACTATACGGGTAAATGCACCGAATTACAAGCATTTTTCTCTTTCCACCTCAAACAAGGACGGTTGCGTGCGTTTGCCGTGTTCGCAGCCGCGTCGGCGGCGAGATTCAGCGCTGCGCGAGCACGCGCAGACAGCGACGGCAAACGCACGCAACCGTCCGCCGCACTTCTCCCCACTTTATCCACACGTTGTTCACCCCATCCGGAAAATCGCGAACGCTTCACGGAAGACAAACGGCGCGTATAATGTCTGAGCTTACGACATGCGCATGACACTATGACGACAAACAGAGAATTATGGCAAAATGCGCTCGTTCAGATCGAATTGGGAACATCGCAGGCATCGTTCCGCACGTGGTTCAGGAACACCGACATCGCCTCGCGCGATACGGGCACCGTCCAGGTGGCTGTCCCGTCAAAAATCGTGAAAGAATGGCTCATGGAGAAGCACCACAAGCTCATACTGAAGGCGCTCCGCGGTCTCGACAACACCGTACGAACCGTTGAGTACGTCGTGCACCGCACACCACCTTCGGCAGAGCGTAAGGTGCCGCGTCCTCAGCCGGCGGAAAATGCTTCATTCGATCTTCAGTCTCTTTATATAGACAAGCGCGACAATTTAAACCCGAGGTATACGTTCGAAACCTTCGTCGTGGGTCCGTTCAACCAACTCGCGCACGCAGCGGCAAAGGCCGTGCTCGAACGACCGGGTCTTGCATACAATCCGCTTTTCATCTATGGGCAAACCGGCCACGGTAAGACGCACCTCATCCAAGCGGTAGGGAACTATTTCAAAAAATCGCACGCAAACAAAAAAGTGCTGTATGTTACCTCGGAGCGGTTTGCCGTTGATTACATTAATTCGGTGCGCGCGGGTCGCGCCAACAGCTTCAAAGACCAGTACCGGCAGTACGACGTACTCATCATGGACGACGTGCAGTTCATCGCCAACACGGAAAAGACACAGGAGGAATTGTTTCACCTGTTCAACGCGCTTCACGACAACAACAAGCAAATCGTGTTCTCCAGCGACAAGCACCCGACACTGCTCCCCGGATTTGAAGACCGGCTCAAAGGGCGCTTCTCGGCCGGCATGATAGCGGAGATACCGGAGCCGGACGTGGAGTCGAGAATTGCCATAATTAAAGCCAAGATAGAGCAACACGGCTTCTCGCTTCCCGACGACATCATCCAGTACATCGCCGAGAACGTGCGCGGCAACATCCGCGAGCTTGAGGGTGCACTCAATATGATTGTCTGCAAGTCACAGCTCAAAGGCAAGGCGATATCGCACGCCGACGTGCGCGCGCTCATCAAACACAACGTGAAGCCAAACAGGGGTGTCTCCGTTGACGAAGTGGTACGGAGAATCGCGCAGTACTACGAGATACCGGAGAAGAGCATCTACGAGAAGACCCGTAAGAAGGAGGTGGTGAAACCGCGCCAGATTATTATGTACATGTTGCGCGAAGAATTCAGTGTCTCGTACCCCTCGATAGGGGAGAAGCTCGGTGGACGCGACCACACGACGGTCATTCACTCGTGTGAAAAAATAAAAGAGGAGTTGAAAATGAACAATTCGCTTGAGCAGGAGATCGACCACATCCGCACACTCATTCACGCATAATGTCGCCGATAACCCTGTGGACAAACCCTGCGTAGAGCACTCACAACACACCGAACAACATCATGATAACTTCACCAAACAGTATCCGGAGTGAGTTGTCCCCGTTCTCTGCACATTTCGCACATCAGTTCTCAACAGTTCAAAATATCCAAACCACCTAATCAAACATTCACTTTAATTCACTTCTCCACATTATCCCCAGTACTAATAGAAGTAATAGTATTTAAATAAGAAAAGGTATGAAGATAATAACAACAAAAGAAAAAATTCTAAACACCATTCTTATGGCAGAGAGAGTTACGGGAAAAAAAGAGTCTCTTCCTGTTCTTGCTTGCATTTTCGTTGAAGCCGCAAAAGATATTACCCTCCGCGCGACGAATCTCGAGGCAGGCTTCGAATCAGTGGTGCCGGGAGAAGTTGGTGAAGTGGGGGCCGTTGCGGTACCGGCCGCCATCCTTTCACAAACGATACGCTCAATCGGCAGTGACAAGGTCGCCTTTTCTACCGATGATTCGAATCTCCTCGTGGAGTCACGGGGGACCAAAACACTCATAAAAGCGATACCACACGACGAGTTTCCTGCGTTACCGAAAAGCGCCGGGAAGAATAAAATTTCTCTTTCACGCGAGCGACTTATACACGGGATACAGGCGGTTTGCTACGCCGCTTCACCATCAATGATTCGTCCCGATCTTGGCTCTGTATACCTTTCGATCAAGGACGGTGCGATGGTATGTGTCGCGACCGACTCGTTCCGTTTGGCCGAGAAAACAGTGAGTGAAAGCGGTGCCAAGGCCGAGGGCGACGTGCTTATCCCCTTGAAGCACGCGCTCGAGCTTGTGCATATTCTCGAACACGCCGGTGACGACTCGGTGTCGCTCTCCGCCGAAGAATCACAGCTATCGGTTTCGGCCGGGGGCATGCGTTACGTGTCCCGCGTGGTGGATGCGACGTTCCCGAACTACAAAGAAATTATTCCGAAAAAATTTACGACCGAGGCGACGGTACTCAAAGGCGACCTCGTTGAAATGTTACGCAAGGCGCGTGTGTTTGCGGGGAACGACATGCACGTGGGTCTCCACATTTATCCGAAGAAGAAAATATTTTCCGCGCTCGCACGCAGCTCCGATGTGGGAGAAATGTCCGACTCAATCGATGCGGCGCTCTCCGGCGAGGACCTCGACATCAATTTCCATATCGGCTACATCGCCGACTGTCTCTCATCCGTAGAATCCGATTCCGTGACACTCGGTTTTGCCGGTGCCGGTAAACCACTCGTCATCCGCGGCGTCTCCGATTCCTCTTTTCTCTATCTCGTCATGCCGCTGAACCGGTAATTCCGATATGCACACACAAACCCTTTCCAGATTGTTGTTGTGGCTGATCGCGGCCATTGTCGTTTTGTCCGGACTGAGCTTGACCGCTGACAACTGGCTGTGGCCCCACTGGGACGCATCACAGGGCGCGTGGGTGACGTCAACGAGTGATGCGTATTGGGACAACTCGATGGGGCGATGGCAGGCCGACAAGAGCGCGATGTTTTGGAATGAAGAACGCGGCGTGTGGATGTATCAAAACGGCGTGTACTGGGACGATTCTCGCGGTGTTTGGCTCGACAAATTCGGTGACCATATCGATGCGCAGTTGAACGTGTGGGTGAGCGCCGCAGGCGATGCCTACTGGGACTCAGTCCGCCGTGAGTGGCGCCCCCTCGTCATCGCTCAGTGAGCCGAGAGCGCGTCGTATATATCTATCCACGGTGCGTTTGTGAGAAATGATTTGCCACATCGCGTGCAACCAATAACCGCGATGATGTTCCCCGGCATACGCTACTGAATCGTGAAGTTGATTTGCGTTGAGTCGTTGCCGCCGTTTACGAGCGCGGCCATTGCCTGCAGTATCGACGGGCCGCGGGAGTTGGGGACGTACGTGATTGTGTACGGCGGCTGTGTCGCAGTGCCAACGGGTGCGCCGTTGAGGAAGTATGTCATTTTGGTGACATTTTGCGGACTCGGATATGAGGAACTAAAGATTATAGAAGTATTCGCCGGTACGTATGAGCTCGGTGCCGGCGAGGTAATTTGGAATCCCTGCGTGATCGCGGTGCCTACTCCTGGCCCCGCCGGACCAGCGACATTGCCGACGAGAGCTTGCCCCGCGGCCCACAGCGAGACGGGGTAATCCCACGCCGCCGTTTGGCCGTCGGCAAACGGGTTCAACGGCGGCGCACCACGCGGGTCGCTCTTGTTGACCCAGTAGAGGATGTCGTGCACGCCTCGCTCGGGATGACTATTCCAGTTGCCGGTGAGGACCGGAGGCAGAGACGTTTGCGCCGGGTCGGGAGATGGCGGCGGGAAATCGCCGGACGGATATTTCTCAAGCGCATAGGCGACGAATTCGTGCCACATCGGCGCGATGATGAACGCCGCGATTTTTTTCGCCATCGGAGAGTTGTCGTTGTTGCCCGCCCACGCCCCCACCGCGATGCCGGGCGTGTAGCCCAGTATCCAGACGTCGCGGAAATCGTTGGTTGTGCCCGTCTTGTCGGCGACGTGGTAGCCATCGAACTGGAGCGGCGAATCGGCTCCAAATTCCGGCGTGCGCGCCACGTTGTCGGAGAGAATGTCGTTTATTTCACGGGCTATTTGGGGCTCAAGCACACGCGTCGCAGTGTTTTGGTATTCCTCCAAGACGTTCCCCTTCCCGTCTTCTACGCGGAGGATGCCGGTCGGCGGATTGCGTACGCCGTCATTCGCAAAGACGCTGTACGCGCCGGTCATTTCGAGAAGAGTCACTTCACCGCCGCCGAGTACGAGCGTAAGTCCGTAGCGCGCCGCGTTACCGAGCGTGGTAATGCCGAGCGATTGCGCGGTTGAAATGGCGTCCTGAATACCGGAGAGGTAGAGCGTTTTGACCGCCGCCACGTTTATCGATTGTGCAAGAGCGTTTCGCAGAGTCATCGGGCCCTTGAAGTTGCCGTCGAAGTTGGATGGCGAATAACACGGTGGCGCGTCGTTGAGGTTGTCGGTCGGCGCACACGCGGTCGAAAACTGTGTCGGTAGGTCGAAGACCACGGTCTCCGGCGTGTATCCTTTTGCAAACGCGGTCGCGTAGACGAACGGCTTGAACGAAGAGCCCGGCTGGCGGTGGCTCGTCGCGATGTTGACCTTGCCGTCGATGGTGTCGTCGAAATAGCCGCGTGAGCCGACCATGACGAGAATTTGTCCGGTCGTCGGGTCGATGGCCACGAGCCCTTCGTTGGTCGCGTTGAAGTTCTCCTGCATCCGCGGCGCCCACTTGGACACAATGTCTTCCGCCTTCTTCTGGAGGTCGTAATCGAGTGTCGTGATGACACGCAAGCCGCCCTGCGCGACCACATCCGCGCCGTACTTCTGTTCGAGATATTCGCGGACGTAGAAGACGAAGTGCGGCGCCTTGATACCCACCTCTCTCTCATCGCGGAATTGGACCTGTTCGGAGACGGCCTGCGTGTATTCGGCATCGGTGATGACGCCGAGCGACTTCATGCGTGAGAGTACGAATTTGGCGCGTGCGTCGAGGGCGGCGCGGTGACTGCCGTAGGGCGAGAAGTAGGTGGGCGCCTGCGGAAGCGCGGCGAGGTAGCTCGCTTGCGCGAGGTCCACGTCTTTGGCGTCGACGCCGAAGAAGTACTGACTCGCTTCCTGTACGCCGTAGATAGTGCCGCCGTACGGCGTCTCGTTGAGATACGTCTCGAGAATTTTTTCTTTCGGGTACGTTCTGGTGAGGCGAAGAGCGAGTATGATCTCTTCGATTTTGCGCGCGATGGTTTTGTTCTGTGTCAGCAGCGCGTTTTTTACCACTTGCTGGGTGATGGTCGAACCGCCCTGCGTGTACGAACCCGTCGTGATGTTTACGAAGACCGCGCGGGCGAACGAGACCGGACGGAAACCGGCGTTTGCGTAAAACGTGTCGTCTTCGGTAGCGATTGCCGCCTTTTGAATGAACGGACTTATCTGGTCGAGCGTGACCGACGTGCGGCGCACGGAGCCGTGTACGTCGTAGAGGACGACATTGCCCGTGCGGTCGTATATCTTGGTCGACTGCGAGACCTGCCGGTTCTCGAAATTCTCTATCGACGGGATGGGGGTAAACAGCGCCCACACAATGATTCCGCCGATTCCGAAAAAGAAGAGACCCATCGCCGCGGCGATAGAAAGGCGCATCCACTCGGGGACGCGGTTGAACAAACGGCGCGTACGCCGGAACCTGCGAGACTCACTCATGGTACAGTCAGTTTAGCTTTTTTTGCGCTTTGCGGCGACCCCGTACTAGACGCGAGCATCAGTACGGGGCGAGGCACTGCGAGAACGGGCCAAATGCGTGACGCCGATGGCTATCGCGTCGTACTCGTCGTCATGGCGGATGACCTTGTCGATTTTTACGAGCGCATGCAACATTTTGGCGACTTGTGTCTTGTCTGCGGAGCCCGAGCCCGCGGCCGCGCTTTTCACTTCACCCGGCGAGTACTCGAACACCGGTATTGCGGTAGAGCCCGCGAGCGAGAGAAGCGCGCCGCGCACCTCGGCGACCCGCATTGCCGTCTTCTGGTTCTTCGCGAAGAACAGTTTTTCCATCGCAATACAATCGGGCGCATGTGCTTTCACCAGCCGCTCGCACGCACGCACCACCTGCTGGAGCCGCTCTGCGAAGTCTTCTTCTGCGGACGTCTCGATGCATTCCGAATAGATGAGCACGTTTTTTACGCCGTCACGTTCCACTATGGCAACCCCACAGCGGCCGTACCCAGGGTCAATGGCAAGCACTTTCATACTACAAGTATACAGGCAAAGGAAAAGGACCGTAGCTTCCTCGTCGTGCGTCAGAAGTTATGGAACGCACTCGAACCGGTCGTCGGACAACACGGTGCGTAATAGAGCTAGTGGTCGTACCGTTTCCTTGTGTATCGATTCAAAATCCCTATACTTAGGTTTATGACTAAGTATTGGAACCCGAGAAGGATTAAACGTATCAAAGAACGTGAAAATCGGACGGCGGAACTTGCCGCAGAAAAAGCAGTCGCGCTACGAGAGCGCACGCGTTCACATACTCCGGGCGATACACGAAAAAATACAGTGCTCATACTAGACGCTCTTGGCCTACCTCTACGGCGACGGATGATTGGGCGACTCAAGCGGGGAGGTGCGATGTCAGTTTCCAAATTGGCTGAACCGTTTCGCATAACGCTTCCGTCGGCGCTCGAACAAGTCCGCATCCTGGAGCGTTCAGGCATCATTTCAACGCATAAGCACGGCCGCGTCCGTCTGTGCGTCTACAGGCCGCAAGCGCTGAGAGAACTCGCGCACGGGCTCACCACTGGGGAAGTAGATTAACATCCCAATACTTAGGTAAAAACCTAAGTATTGGGATAGGGTCGAGTCGATTTTTTGGGGAGCGTGCAGAAGTGGTACGATACTGGAATGAAAGCAACGGCTCTACGCAGTGCTCTGTTCTTGCGCAACTTGGTGTTTGGAGTGGAAGACGGCCTCGTTTCTACGGTGGGTCTGCTCTCCGGCATCGCCATCGCCGGCGTGGACCGCGAAACCATTTTTCTCACAGGAGTGGTGCTCATTTTTGTGGAGGCGTTCTCGATGGCCGCCGGTAGTTTCCTCTCGGAGGCATCGGTCGAAGAAATGGGCGGGGGAGTTGACGATACCCGCGGTTCAGTGGCGGCGGGGGCTGTCATGTTCACCTCATATTTTGCGGCGGGCCTCGTCCCGCTCTTGCCGTACCTTTTCTTCAGCGTCGCGACGGCATTCGCCACGTCGGTTGCGTGCTCTATTCTCGCGCTCTTTATACTCGGGTATTGGAGTGGGAGGGAAACGAGGGCCGTCTGGCGCAAGACATTACGGATGGGACTTGTAGGCGGACTCGCGATACTTGTGGGCGCGCTTGCGGGTACATTCGTGCATTTATAAGGAGCGGCGCTTTTGGCGTCGGTGGCGAAAAATCTCGTACCTCTGGCTTAGCGTAGAAATCGGTATAGGATACGTACAGCAAATAATAAGAAGGGTGAGACGGCCATGACATATAAATACTTCGCCGGAGCCTACCTGGCGGCCGCGCTGTACTCGGAGAATCTGGAACGGCAATGCAGACTGCCGAATGGCGCATGGAGCTGCGAGGCGGGCAGGATCCTCACGGATGAGTTCACTCGCCATACCGAAGACGCTCTGCGATGCGATACGGCAGCGCTCCTACGCATCCGTGCGATTGCCGGGCTCGTCGCACAAGCACCGAAAGATTGCTTGCGCCCCGAAGCGCGTCTGTATATGACTGTCCTGCTCGAGCACGCGAAACACGTGACCGAGAACTATCACCGCTTGTTCCACCGCAATCGCGAATTGGAACCGACGATGAGCAGTCTCGCAGAGCGGTTTGCAGCTGGCATAGAACAATTGAGAAAGGCGGGCGCATAGGCGCCAAAGGGAACGGGCCACTCCATGGGAGCGGCCCGTCTTCATGTGTCACCGTTAGCGAGCTCGGTGGCAAGAAGTTCCATACTGCTTCGCAATCCTGCCGAGAGCTTCCTGAACGGTTCGAGGTCGTGTTCTTCGATAAGCGGGAGTATGAACTCCCACGTTTCGACGAGCTTTGCCGCACGTTCTTTCGCCGTGTGTTTCCACATAGTGAGAACGTTGTCCCACCGGTCGACGCCTTTGAGGAGCTTTGTATAACGGCGTGCGCCCGCGAGCTGGAGATGGTAGAGAACATCGACAGCGCGCTTATTCAGTTTGCGTGTCTCCTTGGGTCGCGTCATTTCGGCGATGTGGGTCGCGGCATTCTCGTTGAACTCGCGAACAAGCCGCTCGTAACGCCAGCGATTCCGGTGTTTTTCCATGATGTCGTGCAGCAGCGCCCCCACGACGAGGTCGGGGTCCCACACGTCCAAGTACAGCATCAGTATGAGCGCGATTCTCACCGAATGACGGGAATATGGTTCCCCGCTCTTCCTGCGCTCATGCTTGAAAGCCGACTCGTTAATCCGGTATGCCTTTTTCACCTGCTCGTAAGCGGCACTTCCAACCGGATGCTTCGTTTCCACCACCTCAAGGAATTGCGTTTCGGTCTTGATTTCGAACAAGAATGCAAGCTCGGGGCGCATCGCTGACGACAGGCTCATTCGCTTGAACACCGTCTTGGCATGCGGACCGCGTAGCTTGAATCGGGCGGAGCCATTGCCGCCCACATGATTGGGCATGGCATGTCTCCTTCATGAAGTCTATGCACTGCCCGCGACAGTATCATCAGCCCCCGTGTGCGGCAATAGTCAGGCCGCGTTGGTGTAGACGTTCTCCACGTCGTCGTGTGCGTCGATTTTTTCCAGAACTTCCATGAGCTTCGCACTATCTGTGTCAGAAAGGGGAACGGTGGTCTTGGGCACACACCCTTCCTCAATACTTTTTTCGAATGCCCACATCGCGGAGCCGGGCGCGGCGAGCGCGAGACCGTTTTCGGTGAGCAGGTGCTTTATTTCCTGCGCAGTCCTGTTGCGGCTATCGGTGAGCGCTTCGATGAGGATGGCCGCGCCACCGGGACCGTATGTCTCGTAGGTGATTGATTCGAGCGACGCCGCATCGGCCGAGGTGCCTTTTGCAACCGCGCGGTCGATAGTGTCTTTGGGCATGTTGGCTTTTTTGGCGGTCTCGATGATGGCGCGAAGCCCCGGCAAACTGGTGTCACCGCCGGCTTTTTTGCTCTCCACCGCAATGCGCCTGCCGAGCTTGCCCCACAAATTGCTCTTGGCCGCATCGGCCGCGCCCTTCTGCCGTTTGATTTGCGCCCATTTGTTGTGACCTGACATGGGGAACAGTTTATAGTTTTTAGTCGGTAGTGAACAGGGGGGGGGTATGTAAAAAATGTCGGCGGCCATGGGCCGCCGTTTTTTATTCGTTGCAATCAGGCGGCTCACTGGAGCCTGAAGACGCCCTTGTCCACATTGCGGTATTCAACGGGACGCCAGTCCCGCGAATGTGCAACATCGACCGCGAAGATCTTGCCGTCAAGTGTCGCCTGCCACCAGTCGAGATAATTTGAGAGCTTCGGAAAGTTCGGCAACATGTCGTCGGTCTGCCACGCCATGGTTTGCAGTAACCAAGGGCGGTCCGGCCGCCAGAATAGAATCTTTGCGAGTACCAGCACCGGAGCCGTGACCCGTTCGGGCGCACCAATCAGATAGGCCATTGTCGCACTCCCTCTCTCGAGAGACTCAACTGTCCCCATGTAAGTAGACGCCCGCGCGAGGGCTCGGTCAATGCACATATTGTGCACAGCATTATGCACATAGTTATCCACCTACTTATACAGTGGTTTTCCACTGAAACGCGATATTTGCTCCAAACGGCGGCTTACAGAAAAGTTTTATACTCTACGAACTGATGCGCTTTACCGTGCGTCGGTCGCTCACTTGGGGGCGGTGGCAACATCGAGAATCCCGGAGAGCAGTTCCCAGAGTATATCGGAGCGTACGTTCCGAGACAGTGCGGGAATCGTCGGCTAGAGCACAGAGGTGTCGGGCGCGCAGCGAGGAGATCATATCGATTTGCTCCGGACCTAGCACTTACTCGAAATAGTCGAGAACGAAAAAGCCTCCCGCAAGGGAGGCTTTTCGTACCGTGCGTACGTGCACCTATTGTACGCGCTCAATTTTCAATATTTCCTCTTATCCACAAAAAGAATCACGGCCGCCTCTGTTGAGGCGGCCGTTCAATTGGTGTCCCGACCCTACATTTTCTTTGGGTCGAATTCGAACAGCATGCACACTTTCAGTATTTTTGTCTTGAATGGCGTCACCAAAGGGTTTGTGAGCTCCTTATGCACACGGGCTACGGCGATGCAGACGGTGTTATGCGCCTTTCTGAGATACCGCGCGACAAGGCCTTGGTAACTTGACTCGACGACCATATGGTAGAGGACAGCGATAACGATATAGCGTGCCTGAGAGGCCTCAGGAGTCGGGCTTGGTCCCAGCACGTCGTCACGCGTTGCATCTCCGAGACACAAGAGAGTTTTCGCAATAAACTCTTCGCCCTGCTCTTTTAGTTTTGCTTCAAGTTGCGCTTTTCGTTTCGCGCCCAGCTCACCCGTACTCGGCTTCTTCGGCGCACCATCCGCATTGACGGCGGCGAGCAGTTTTTTCAACTGGTCCATCTCGTTGGCGTTTCCGAGCGTGTCGATATGGTGCACCATATGCGCCATGAGCCTTAGAAGGTCGCCAGTGTGAATGCGCAGCAGTCTGGCCGTTGGTGTCGGGTCGAGACCCACGCGCCTCCGTATGGCGTAGGCAAGCGTGCCGACCAAGCTATTCTTCGGTGCCCGTCCCAATATCCTGGGAATTTCTTCTGCAGTGCATCCGTGGACGCTGCACCACACGTTGAGAAGCCGCTGTGCACGAACTTCTTTACTGTCCGGCACGGCGGCCACAGGTTCGTGCGCGTCTTGAAGCGCGAGCTCACTCATGATGGGCTCCATTGTTTCGTTCAAACCTCTTGCGCTATGGTATGTCGGGCACGCCACCACCGCAAGACTTAGAGCAATGGTTTTTGTGTTGCGGGCGAGTCAGCGCCGAGGTGCTCGTAGGATTTCTTTGTCGCGGACGCGCGGAGCGCGTTTACTGCACAGCCTCGGGTGTCTTCAGGGAGTTCATATAGAGAACGGTCGCGGCGGGTGTGAGCGCGACGACCGCGTACTCTATCCACACATACGACGTGAGGAATGCGGCGAAGCCGGCGGCAGGGACGACATAGACGGCGTCGAGCGCCATATGTAGTATCGCCCACCCGAGTCCCGCGAGGATTGCGAATTGTAGAGAACCAATCGGGAACATGCGCGTCGCAATTGTCATTGCGAGCGCGGTCACCGCGTAGCTCACAATCTGCGCACCCAAGCCGTAGCTCATACCGTATGCTGCGAGCAATGACCACAACATGAAGATGGTGGCGTAGGTCAGGAAGCCGTACAATAGAAAGCGAGTATAAGGAAAACCCTGCATATGCAAATTCTACCATCCAATCAGTAGCATATGTCATTTCAAGAAGCTTCACGTTGGGTACTTGTCGCCGTTTTCCTTGTGGCGGGACAGTGGGCGTTCTCTTTTCCCGTCCGGCAACAGCAGGCCGCATTTCTGGCGCAAGCGGCGACTCCGGTGGTTTGTCAGAGTAAGACAAAGGCGCCAAGTGTTGAAGAAGAGTGCAGGCCGGGTTGCGAGTACTTCGTGCGGCCGAGCTACTCCAAGCAGGGGTCCGTGGATGTCATCGCATCCGTCTCGGACCCCACGGGCAAACTGCCCGGCATCGTGAAGTACAAAGACGGCAAAGGCACCGTCATCATGCTGTGCAACGGGACGGTGGGAAAGTCGCTCGACAATCACGCGGGAGTTCTACAGTCGGGAGCACCTCTTCAGCCACAGGGACAGGAAATCACGACACTTCTAACGGGAGTGCCAACCCCCGCATCCGGTTATTCCGGAGTCAGCGAGGCCTTTTCGGTCTCGGGTGGATATACGCCGACTCCGCTTGAGCACCGCGAATCAGTTCCGAGTGATTTCTTCGGCGCAGGGTCTTCGGGCTCGCTCGGAGCCGCGCCCAACCCCGCCGTGAGTTTCGACGGCTATCTCGGGGGGAACTACTGCCTCGGGCAGTTTTGTCCTGTAGAAGGAGAGGGCGTGCAACGGAATTTTGATGCGCTACCGAATGACGGAAACCCGAATACGAACCCTTTCGGAAACATCGCGGAAATGAACTCCGCTCGCGTTCCGCAAAATGTCGGCATAGAGAACGCGCTAATCGCGGACAGGGCGCGTCTGAACATGTCCACAGACGTGCGGATGAATTCCGCCGTAGAGCAGTGGAGCGGTTTCGAGCGGAGTGGACAATTGGATCGGCCACAGTATGAGGGCGTCGATGGTGAGCGCACGGTCGCTCAGTCAATCAATGCGGCCGTCCGCGACTATGCGCAACAGGATGTCGGCTACGCCGTAGCGCAGGTGACCGGAGAAACCGCCGCGGGCGAGCCGGGTGTGTTAGTTTCGTACACGAAGGACGGAGTGCTCGCGCGCGACCCGTACGACGGCTCGCTTCTGTTCGCTCACACCAAAGAGCAATTGCCGGTTCTCTACACGGCAGAGGGTGAGGCGGTGCCGACGTCGAATCAGTCCGGAGAGTGGTTGGGGGTGATGAAGGAGAGGATTCAGACTCCGGCGGAGTTGCGGGAATTTGAGAGGGCATATACCGGAACCTATTCGGCGGTATTTACGCCCGCCGATATCAAGGTTCCCGGATTGAACCTCAATATGTTACCGGATGATGTGAGGAACAGACTCGATAGTTATGCGAGATGGGACGGCAACGGTCCGGAGTCGATGGGCGCATCAAACGATGTGATTATACGCAGCTTGAGCGGAGAGGAGAAGTTACGAATATCAGATGACGTATTTCGGGCTATCCAAACACACGAGAACGAGGTTTACGGCATCGACGCGACCGCGAGTCGTATCGAGCGCGACACGCAAGGGAAAATGAATCTCAACATCTCCGGCCTTCCGCAAGAGACAAGTGCCGGGGGCGCGCTTGCTCCAGCGTACGCGCTCGTGCCACTGCCCGGCGAGTTACGGGCGTGGACGGCAAGCGCTATTGAAACCGAACTGGGCAAATACCCGCCGGAGTATTGGGAGAATGCGAACAAGGGTGCCCTATACGACTTTATGCCGCGCCCTGATATGCAGGGTGTTGTGCGGGAGGGCGGACATGCGACCGCTCCCGGGGATCCCAAGGCGCATATGTATATCAATGGCTTGAATAGCGCCGCCGGTATTGCAGTAATCCTTAATCACGAACTCTCCCACTACAACGATAACAAGACTTTTGTGTCGGACAGCACATTCGGAACTGTAGTATACGGGTCATCGTACGGAATGTCGTATGCGGGCTCCAGCGGGTACGAAGCCATCACGTCGGGGAAGTTTGACATAGGACGACCCGATGGGTTCGCGGACAGTTACGGCTACCGCGGCGGCGTGCAGGAAGACAAAGCGAGCATCGTGGAAGCGATGTTCACCAATTATTCTGTCGTTCGAGAAGCGATGCTGACGGACCCGATTCTCGCCCAGAAGGTACAGATTCTCCAAAGCGGATTTGAAAAAAGCACGAACGGCGTCATGAATGAGGCCTACTGGCAGAATCTAAAACCGATTGACCCGTGGTACCGCCTGTCTCCCGCGGTGTCGAGACCGAATTTCTTCCGGACATTGCTATCGAAACTTTGGTTCAAATAGTATTCTGCTGAGTGCCGGCGGCTCCTCTTTGCACGAGCATGCCCGCTATCGCCGCCACGATTATAGGTATAAGGAGAATGACACCGTAGCTGATGAGATTGAATGATGTGCCCAATGACTCTATTCCGGCAACGGGGACGACGAGCACAACGTCGAGCGCGATATATATGAGAGCCCAGATAGCGCCGTACACCCATGCGTTTGCATTTGTCGCGTCGACAAATCTCGTCGCGAAGAATGTCATGAGCGCGGTTACCGCGTAGCTCGCGAGTTGTGCCTGTATCCCGTACACAAAATCGTACGTCGTCATCAGAGACCACAACATAAACACCGTCGCGTAGATGAAAAATCCGGCAGCTGTTAAATATCGGTAGTTGACCTGCATACCATCCAATATACCATTGCCTCATGAAGCGCAATGCGAATGGAAGAACATCCGCTTTTGTTCTAGTCGCCGTCGCGTTGTCTCTCGGCACGGGGGCGACCCTCTTTGTTGGCGAGGCATCACGACTCTCCGGATTCGACGGACTCCAGCTGGTCGCACAGGCGGCCGCATCCGCGGAACCCTCGAGTACGATTACGAAGGATGTTTTGAAGCACCCGTGTGAGAGCGGATATCTCTACGAAATCCTTACCGCACCGGCGGGCTCCAAGGAACCGTTCTCAATAAAAAAGTCGCCGAATCCAAACGATCCCGAAAAACGGTGGTCCGGAGTCGTGAAATTCAGGAAACCGGCGAGAACCGCGGGAGGGAAAGCGACAATTACGACCATGTCGTGTTCCGGCGGAGCCGCCGCGTCCATGCTCACGCTGATGAAAGAAACTTCATCTTACGGAGGCGGGGTGGCGTTGTCCTATACCGATTTTGCCGTCAACACGCCGCTCGACCCGCGGAATACCGACCAGCTGACCTCCGCGTTTACGCCTCCGGCCAACAACACGAATACGGCGGTCGCGCCCGCCGGCAATCTCGACAAGACTCCGCCCGTCGTGGGGGAGATGCCGGCGGGCGCGACCGCACCTCCGGCAAATCGTGAACTGTATGAAGAAAACAATCAGGGCACAATCGCTCCTCCCGCAAAGAATTCCTCCGGACGGACGTCATCCGAGTGTCCTACGTGCGGAGTCGAGTTAAGAAGTTCACCGAGTTCCCCCGCCGCGCCCCCGGCCGGTTCGCCCACTCCGGAATATATAACCAATCTCAATAACCGCGTTTCGAGTGTCGCGACCGCCGCTCTCGAGAAACATCCGGACGTGGCGGCATTTGGCGGTGCGGATGTCGTCAAGGCGTGCGTCGCCGCACAAAATTGCGATGAGGTGGTACCGAAGACGAAGGGAATTGAATCGTTCTTCAAGACAGAAAACGACGCCAACGAAAAATATTCAAAAATCGTATCGGATACCACGTATGCGGCAATCAAGGCGCAACCCGGGCTCGGTTCTGTCGACCGCCCGAATCAGGAAATTGCGCGGGCGTTGAGCATGATAAATCTGGAGAGCGGTAGCTCGTGGCGCGGCGGGAGCAATGAGAACTGGGGACGAACCACGTTTAATCTGAACGACGCGGATAACCCGGCGTTCATGTGGACCGACAAGATGCAAGCTACGAACAGAACCCCCTCCGACATTGTCGTGTACAAAGGCGACGGTTCCAGTGTGAGCGTGCGGGCGAACGGCGAGCTGGTAAACCCGGGCGGATTCGTCTCACAGGTGGAGGACAGGATTACTACGGAGAAGACGTACAATGAGTTTTTCTCGGCGATGGTCGGGGCCAACAAATCCGCCGCCGATAAGGCCAACTTCACGTTGGAAGATTCTTCGCTCCCTGCCGGCGAGAGGACCGTAAAGGTGGTGAACGATACCCGCGTTCAGTTGGCGACTCTCCCGGAGAAGGCCTATGGGGCACTGCAGGGGTGGGGCGATAGGGTATACGAAAACAACTTCCAGGACGAAATAAAGAAGGCGACGGAGGGCAAACTGTCGTTTGTTCCATCTGGCGCCTTTCCCAAAGACGTCAATATTGACTTCAGGTTTGCGCCCGCGGGGGCCCTCTCGCCACTGACGCCGGACCAGCGGTATGAAAAACAGGAAGCATTACTGGCGGCGGTCCAACGGTATACGCCGGAGTATTGGGCAAACCTTCGCGAACCCGCAATACTCGCCGATTTCGGTACGATTCCCGGTAATGCACAGGTCAAAGCGGGGGCATATACGGGTCTCGGGACCGGCAACATGCGCATGTGGATCAACGGTAACTACCCGACGGACTGGCTGAATGCTTCCTTTGATCACGAGACTCTGCATCTCGTGGAAGGACCGAGCGGAAGCCGTTTCTATCCGTCGGACAGGGAGTGGGGAACAACAATGTTTGGTGAACAGTACGGAAGAGTGTACACAGCGGAGTCGGGGGTGGACTCCATGGCCGCGGGAGGGACGACGGGTTCCTCCGACTGTTCGCAGTTCAACCGGCCGGAGGGGTTCCCCACATGCTACGCCTATAAGGGCGGTCCGACCGAGCATAAGGCGGACATGCAAAAATTTGTGATGGGCAATTATGCGCTTGCCCAGCAGGAGGCCCAGAGGAATCCGACCTTCAAAAAGGCTTTCGATCTCATGGTGCAAAGTCTCTACAAGGCGTCGAACGGCACGATGACCGTCGAGTACCTGGCGTCTCTTCCCCCGACGCTTCCTGCCTCGGAGCTCAGACCGGTTAATATTCCGCTGACCATGAGGATCGACATGATTCTCAGGTCGCTCGGTCGCCGGTAGCTGTTGAGAGATAAGGAACATTGATATGCAAACGATCCGTCAACCATTCTCCTCGCGCGGTATGATACTCAACATGACCCGCTCGCAGGCAGTCGGAGGGCTGCTCGTATTCGTAGCGATGTTCATGTTTGCCGGCGTTACCGACGCAGCCACGACCCCGCCCGACAACTCCAACACCTGTCCTGCATTCGGTAAGACGGGCAAAGGTGCGGAGAAACGCCCGTGCCGTCCGGGGAGCACGCACAAGGTGGCGTTCGGTGTCGGAGGAAAATATACGCCCGCGGTGGGTGTGAAATCGAGATGTCTCAGCGCAGAACAGGAGGCACAGTACATCAAGGAACACGGAGCGAGATGTACTGTGGAGTACTGCACACCGGCTCAAGACGGCAAAGAGAAGTGCACAAAGAAAACAGTCAAGATTGACCTCAACAAACCGGACCCATACGGCGGAGTCTCCCCGTTCTCGCAACAAGCACAGGCCGACAGCACGCGGTTGGCCGCATACTCGGCGATGAACGATACGGCCGCCGCGTACCGCGCGGGCGATACGGCAAAGGTTCAGGAGATTGCAAATCAGACAAAGGCCAATCCCGAGGTCAGCGCCCTCATCAACAGCGCGTTTTCAAACATCAAAACTACCACTGCGGGAGGTGCCCCCGTCGCTCTCAGCGACCAGGACAAACTCAACGCCGTTATTGCGAGTCTCGACCCGGAGCAGCCCACCGTTGCTCAACAGCCCAAAAAAGACGTGGTGACTCCAAAGAGTGAAACCATTGCAGTCGACGTGACATTCGAAAAGCCCCCAAAAGAAACCGCAAACATTCCGTGTCCCGCCGGTACACCCTGTGATGCGCCGGCGAAGACCACGGGTCCCGCATCCACCTTCCAGCCCGCCACTGAAGCGAACAAGAAAACGACGACACAACCGGCTCAGCAAACGTCGTGGTGGAACACGGCCACCAACAAAGTGAGCGACTATCTTCCCGCTTCCGTGAACCGCTGGCTTGGTCTCGCCAATGCTCCGACGTTCCGGCCGTACGACCCCCAGACCGACGTGCCGCTTCTGGTGAAGGAAAGCGACTCGGCGTCTTTGAAAGACAAACCACATCTGGACCCATTCGACACTGGGAGTCCCATTGTGCTCATGAACAAAGATGTAAGTGTCAGCGGTGGCGAAACTGCATTGCAAGCGATGACAAAGAGACAATCACAAGCTGTGCAGACTGCGGACTTTGACCCGGACACGCCGGTCCCTTCCGGCGGCATTGTGGTCACGCCGCTTAGTGCAAACGGCACACCCGATATTGCCGCGTCAAAGGTGATGGAAGTGGGAACGTGGAGAGATTTCCTCAACGAGGTGGGGAGCAACCGTGACTACGAGAAAACAGTTATATCGGTGAATATACCGGCTTCGGAGAAGAAGGCGGAGGCTCCCGCGGGGGTGGACGTCGTGACGACACCGTTCAATGATTTGCCGGCATCAGTGAAGGAAGTGTTTAAGAAACAAGATGAATTAAACAAAAGTACGATAGTGCCGCCGAGAGTGGCGGATAACCCGCCGCCGCCCGGTAAAGAAATACCGGTAACAGAAGCCGCCCCAGCGGGAAATCCGCAGGATAAAGATGAGCCGGTGCCGCCGGCTCAACAACCGCCCACGCCAACCGTTGAACAACCAACGCCACCCACGCCCACGCCGCTTCCTCCCGTCCCCCCGGAGGTGTCCACGGAAGAACCTACTCCTCCGAAAGAACCGCCAAAGACCGAAGAGCCGAAGCCGGTGGAAGAAAAACCGGTTCAGCCGCCTATACCTATCCTCTCGTCGCCGACAAAATTAGCGGAATCCGTGCCCACGCCACTACCCGAACCGGAGCTGAAGGACAAACTCCCCACAACCGAAGAGCCGAAGAAAGAAAAACTCCCTACGTCCGAACCGGCCGTTCAACCGACGCCGGAAACGCCTGACGACTGCAAGGGTAATATCGACTGCAGGCTCAATGCCCTCAAACAATGGGTGAAGGATTTGGATAGCCCAAAAGAGCCTCCGAAAGAATCTTCAGTGACCGCCCCGCCATCAGCATCGTCGCTAAACGACATTTTCAATCCATATCCCAAGCGACTTTTCGGCGAGTCCAATGAAGACTTTGACAAGAGGGTTGACGCATGGAGAGAGCGCTCGAACAGTCAGTCGTTAGAGAGTTTTATAAACAGCCGTGGCGGCCGAGTGGGTCAATGCGAAAGCTGTCACAATCCCCAGATGGGTGGCGGTGCCGGTCCGCAGACAGACTATGACGGTGTCGGAATCAGAATACAGTACGAAAGAAAAGAATTTGACGGGAAGGTTTCCCCCGGGGGAATGGTTCTCAGTGTATTCCCTAATACTCCGGCGGAGCGGGCGGGACTGCGGGCGGGCGACTTCTTGTTGAGTCTTGATAGAGGACGTACGTCTATGATCTCCGGATTTAGGGGGACCCCCGGCACGGCAATCGAAGTCAGGTATATACCGCAGGGCTCGACGGTACAGAGGACCATAACGGTTAAACGGGCAACCATCCAATGCAGTATCTACGGTTGCCCCTAAGGACTGGTATCAGCCAGCGTACGACGCGAGTATCATAGTAATGACGACTCCGATGGTGTAGTGATACCCAAATGCTCGTATGCTTTCGTCGTTGCTGTACGACCTCTTGGAGTCCTCTCCAGCAATCCGTTTTGCATCAGGTACGGCTCGTTCACTTCTTCTATCGTTGCTTCTTCTTCCGAGAGCGCGGCCGCAATCGTTTTCAGGCCCACGGGGCCGCCGCCGAATTTCTCGATGATGACGGTGAGAATGTCGCGGTCCGTCTGGTTGAGTCCGCCCTCATCTATTTCGAGAAGTGCGAGCGCTTTTTTCACCGTCTTGAGGTCGAGATCCTCTTCATTCACCGACGCAAAATCGCGCGCACGCTTCAGCAGATAGTTCGCGGTGCGCGGCGTCGAGCGCGAGCGGTGCGAGATTTCCATCAGCGAATCCGCGTCAATGACGATGTTCAGTATTTTTGCCGAGCGGCGGAGGATTTCGGCGATTTCCGCGTCGGTGTAGTACTGCAGGCGGAACGTGCCGCCGGAAAAACGCGAGCGGAGTGGTGCGCTAAGCATCGAAATTCTTGTTGTTGCAGAAATCAGGGTGAACGGAGGGAGCTCTAATTGCACGGTGCGCGCGGCAGGACCTTTGCCTATCACAATATCGAGCACACCCGCTTCCATCGCGGGGTAGAGGACTTCTTCAATCGTGTGATTGAGGCGGTGGATTTCATCTATAAATAGAACATCACCCGGCGAGAGGTTGGTCAGTATCGAGGCGAGGTCGCCAACGCGCTCGATGGCGGGGCCGGAAGTGCTGCGCAAATTTGCGCCGAGTTCTTTGGCGATGAGGTGCGCGAGCGTGGTCTTGCCCAAGCCGGGCGGCCCGTAGAGGAGGACGTGCTCGGGCTGATGATTGCGGCCCTTGGCTGCCGTGAGAAGGATGCGGAGGTTTTCTTTGATACCCTCCTGACCCACGTATTCAGCCCACGAAACAGGGCGAAGCGCCTGGTCGAGGGAACGGGGAGACTTTTCTATTGAATTTTCGGCTTGCTTGGTCATAATTTCGGCTCCTTAGCTCATTATTATGAGGCAAGAAGGCGGATACTTGTCCCGTTAGATGGCTTGAAATAAGCCTATCTAATGGGATTGACAAATGGCTCTAATATGCTATACTTCACGCCAGTCCTCCATAGCTTTAGCGACGGAGGATTTCTGTTTTCTCCTGCTTCGCCGAAGGCTTCGCAGGACTCCGGAGACGCACAGCTTTGGGCAATGGTGATTTTTCCGAGGACGCGGAGGTTTCGGCTCCCGCTATCCTTAGGTCCTTATCGCAACATTCTCCCGAATGCATTGCCCAAACTTGTGCATCTCCATCTGATTTGAACCATAGCACCCCGTTAGAAAATGCAAAGCGCGTTCTTGATTAGGACGCGCTTTGTTCGCATTGGCAAATTATCGGCCTGTTGTCGTTCACACTAATTTCTAACGGGGCGAGCCCGATAGCAGGCGCAAGGGGCTTTGCCTGCCCCGTTGGAAGCGAAGCTTTCCAACCGGGGTGGTCTAGAAATAAATGAATCTGGCGCCGGCAGAATTGCCGGCGCCGTGTTGTATGAGTACGTGCGCACTCAGTGTTTCTTTTCGAGACGCGTGAGCGTGTCGTTGACGACTTTCAATGCCACGAGGCGAGTCGGTTCCGACGCCATGCCGGTGACGCCCTCGAAAACTGCCTTCAGGTTTAGCACTCCGGTCAGCCCGAAGTATTTCCCGATGGTGAGGCGCACTTCCGGTTCGACAAAGTCCTTGACCATAGTTTCGCTGACCTTGAACAGGTCGCCGAGTTCCGCGGCCCAAGTGTCGTAGCTGCCGACGCTTCCTTCATTCAGCCTGTTGCGTAACGTGCGAAGAATATTGACCGTCAGCAACCGATGCGCGTCCTGAAAACTTGGCTCCGGTACAACACATGCAGGATTCGCGGGCTTTTTCGGCTCTTGGCGTGATGGTTTGGTCGGGCGTTTCGCTTCCTTCGCCATTGAGGGGTCCCTCCCGTTGGCTTCAACTTCGCACGTAGTACCACGCGGGGAACAATTGCGCAAAGACTATGCAATCGTCTCGAGCATCACTTCATCATTGAGGTCTACAACGCGGGAGAGTTCGTCGAACGAGGTAACGCCCTGCAAAATTTTCACCGCACCGTCTTGTGCCATGCGGCGGATGTTCTGATGCTTGGCTGCGTGCCAGATGTCGCGCTCGGACGACGTGTGACGCACGCATTCTTCGATTTCTCTGTCCATCAAAATCACTTCCACCACGGCGATGCGGCCCTTGTAGCCGAGGCCGCCGCATTTTTCGCAGCCCTTCGGTATCCACATCTGTTCGCGATTCGCGGGCAGGTCTTCGGTATGCGGGACATTTTTCAGCAGGAAATTCATTTTCTCAAGCACTTTGCCGGTAATCGGCGCGGCCTGCCTACAATTGGTGCAGAGTTTGCGCACGAGGCGCTGTGCCATCGCGGTCGTTACCGCCGCACCGAGCACCTCGGCCCCCACGCCCATGTCTATGAGTCGCGGGAAGGTACCGGCGGCGTCGTTGGTGTGGAGCGTTGAGAACACGAGGTGACCGGTGAGCGAGGCATGCACGGCGGTCGACGCCACTTCGGCATCGCGGATTTCGCCGACCATTATCACGTCGGGGTCTTGGCGCAATGTGCTACGCAAACCCTGTGCGAATGAATAGTCTTTGGAAACCTGTGTCTGCACGATACCGGGGAGGTGATACTCGACCGGGTCTTCGATGGTGACGATTTTGATTTCCGGTTTGTGTACCTTGCGCAAGAATGCGTAGAGCGTCGTCGTCTTACCGCTACCGGTCGGGCCGGTGTTGAGAATCATGCCGTTTGGCTTCGCGATTTCGCGGTCGAAAATATCCATGAGGTATTTGTCGAAGCCGAGCGCCTCCATCGGGAGTGCGATAGTCGTCGGGTCGAGGAGACGCATGACGATGGTTTCCGCATACGAACCGGGCAAAACGCTAGTGCGTATCTCGACTTCTTTGCCGCCGACGACGATGGAGAAGCGGCCGTCTTGTGCCGCATTTTTTATGTTGAGCTTGAGGCCTGACAAGAGTTTGAGACGGCTTGAGATGAGCGCATAGGTCGGTGTGTCGAATATCAGCACTTCGACAAGCACACCGTCGAGGCGATAGCGCATGCGCACGCCCACCTCTTCGGGCTCGAGGTGCACATCGGAGGCACCGAGCGAGAGCGCTCCGGCCATGATGATTTCCAGGACGCGCGATATGCGGTGCGTGTCTTTGCTCGCGGTGTGCGAATTGATTTCGACGCGCACATCGTCGAGTGTCTTGAGCTTCTGCAACATCTGCTGGATGGTGTCGTTGGAGAGCGTGAGGATGCCGGCTTCGGTCTCGGTGGCGTATGAAATATCGTGGAATCGGTCCCACGCATGTTCGAGCGAGGCCTGCGAGACGATAAACCGCCGCGGTTCGTAGCCGAGATGCTCGAGGTCTTTGAGCACTTCCAGCGCGTCGGCGCGCTCAGGTGCGCGCATACCCACGAAGAGCAGTTTGTTCACTTTGTGGAACGGTGCCACCTCGGTTGCGCGCGCCTGCGCTTCGGGAACGAGGCGAAGCGCGTCGGTGTCGATGGATTTGTTCGTCAGGTCCACGTACTCGATGCCGTATTTGCCGGCAAGCATCGAGGCGAGCTGTTCCTCTTCCTTGGCGCGCAATTCACGCACCCGCTCCTCCTGCTTTTTCTCGTTGAACTGCGTCATTGTCCCTGTATTGTACACTGGCGGGATGCAGAGGCGGACACATTCGGGCGAGCAATTGAAATCGTTTGCACAGGAGTACGTACGGACGCTGTCTCCGCGCTCATATGCGACAGTCGTTGCACTCTCCGGCGAGCTCGGGGCAGGGAAGACCACGTTTGTGCAGGGAGTGGCCGCGGCGCTTGGGGTGCAAGAAACAGTCGCAAGCCCGACGTTTGTTATAGAGAAAGTGTATGAACTGTCGAGGCAAAAATGGGAACGGCTCATACATATAGATGCATACCGCCTGAAAAGCGCACACGAGCTCGAAGTTCTCGGCTGGAAAGAAATCACCGAGGACCCCGCGAACCTCATACTGCTGGAGTGGCCGGAACGCGTGGAAGAAGCGATACCGGATGAAGCAATACATATCCGTATAGACATCGAGGGCGACGGGCGTATCATCTCAATTGAACATGGCAAAAAAGACGGCGAAAAAAACTGAAACCTCGGGTAAAAAACTACGGCTCGTACTGCTCGACAGCCACGCGATATTGCACCGTGCGTATCACGCGCTGCCGGATTTCTCGTCGAGCAAGGGCGAACCGACGGGCGCACTCTACGGGCTCATTCTGATGCTCCTCAAAATCAAGAGCGATTTGAAGCCCGATTACATCGTCGCCGCGCGCGACTTGCCCGGCACGACGTATCGTCACGAATTGTTCGCGGACTACAAAGCGAAGCGGGTGAAAGCCGAAGACGAGCTCGTCGCACAGCTCAAGCGCGCGCCGAAAGTTTTTGAGGCATTCGGTATTCCCGTCTACCAGAAAGAAGGGTACGAGGCCGACGATGTGTTGGGTACCATTGTGAAAGAGCTTCGCGGGCGCTCCGATATCGAAACCATCATCGCCTCCGGCGACATGGACACGCTGCAGCTTGTGGGCGAGCGCGTAAAAGTATTCACCCTGCGCAAAGGTCTCTCGGATACGGTCATGTACGACATCGACCGCGTGAAAGAGCGCTACGGATTCGGTCCGGAGTGTGTTGTCGATTACAAAGCACTGCGCGGTGACCCGTCCGACAACATCCCCGGCGTCAAAGGCATCGGCGAGAAAACTGCGACCGAGCTCATTCAGCAATTCGGCTCGGTGGATGCGATATACAAAGTGCTCAACAAGAATCCGAAAGAAATGGAGAAAGCCGGCGTGAAGCCGCGCGTCGTCGAGCTGTTGCGCGCGGGCAAGGAGAACGCCGCGTTTTCCAAACAGCTGGCGACCATTCACCCCGACGTGCCGATACATTTCGCACTACCGGACCACAAGTGGGACATGCCCGAGCATGTCGCGACCATCGATGCGCTGTGCGACGAACTCGAATTCCGCTCGGTCAAAGAACGACTGCACAGTGTGCTTCACAGCGGCGAAGCGAAAGCAGAATCTGCGGACGAGATGTCGGTGGACCCCGCGGCGCTCGAGGAGACGTCAGTCGCACTCTGGCTCCTGCGTAGCGACCTCACGAGCCCGACGCTCGACGATATCTTGCAGTATGCGGAAACAAAAGATTTTGAAGAGGCGCGGAAGAAAGTATTTGCCGACCTCAAGAAAACGGGACGTCTCGCCGACGTGTATGAGCACATAGAAAAGCCGCTTATTCCGGTCGTTCACCGTATGAACGAAACGGGTGTCTATATCGACGTAAAATATCTTGCGGGTCTTTCAAAAGAGTACGGAGATGAGCTCGGCAAAATCGCCGCACGCATCTACAAGCACGCGGGACACGAGTTCAATATCAATTCACCCAAACAGCTTGGTGTCATTCTGTATGATGAGCTTAAGATAACGCCCGCAAAGCAGAAGAAAACGGCGACGGGCCTGCCTGTGCGGGCGGAAGTCCGCCGCACGCAGACAGGCGCGCGCACCACGCGCGAGGAAGAGCTCCAAAAGATGGCCGATTTGCATCCCGTCATCGCCGATATTTTGGCGTATCGCGAATTGCAGAAGCTTCTTTCGACCTACATCGAAAAAATCCCGCCGCTCATAGCGGAAGATAAGCGCCTGCACGCGCAATTTCTCCAAACAGGGACAGTGACCGGCCGTATGGGATGTCAGGACCCGAACCTGCAGAACATTCCCATCCGCACGGAGTACGGCAAACGCATCCGTTCCGCATTCTCAGCCGAAAAAGGTTTCGTACTGGCGTCGATTGATTACTCGCAAATAGAACTTCGCATCGCGGCGGGTCTTTCGGGCGATGAAAACCTCGTGCGCGTATTCAAAGAGAGTCGCGACGTACACACCGAAGTTGCGTCGAAAGTATTCAACGTGCCGGCGGACAAGGTGGATTATGAAATGCGGCGCAGGGCGAAAATAATCAACTTCGGCATTCTCTACGGCATGGGGGTCAATGCACTGCGCGCGAATTTGGGCGCTTCCGTTACACGCGACGAAGCGGCGCGTTACCTCGACGATTATTTCAAGAATTTTTCCGGACTCGCGCGTTTCATCGAGAAAACGAAAGCGGACGCCGCGCGGCTCGGCTACACCGAAACACTTTTCGGTCGCCGGCGGTATTTCAGCGGATTCAAATCTTCGTTGCCGGGTCTGCGTGCACAGGCGGAGCGCATGGCGATGAACGCGCCGATGCAGGGAACGCAGGCCGACATCATCAAGCTCGCGATGGTGGAGGCGGATGCGCTCATCGAGAAAAACGGCTGGCGCGCCCCTTCGACGGGCTCAGGGCAGGCAAAAGTGCGGCTCCTGATGCAGGTGCACGACGAACTTGTCTACGAAGTTGATGAAAAAGAAGCGGAAAGCATTGCGCGTACACTGCGCGACGTGATGGAGAGTGTTGTCGACATTAAACTGTTGTCGGGTGTTCCTGTCGTTGCTGAAATTGCCATCGGGCCGGACTGGGGTAACGTGAAGAGGATAGAGCGTTCATAACCATGCTGTATTTTTTCACCGGCACCGATACGGAAAAAGCGCGCGAGGCGATGAGCACCGCCGTCACAAAGACGAAACAAAAAAATATCGTCCGCATCACCGATGCGCACTCCGCCGCCGACCTTGATGCGGCGCTCGGGGGAGCGGGGATGTTCGGGGAAGATCGTGTCGTCGTTCTCGACAACGTGCTGGGGAACGATGAGTTGCGGGAGAGGCTTCTTGCCAGGCTCAAAGACTTTTCAAAGTCCGATGATGTATTTTTTATGCTCGAGAGTGGCATAGATACGGATACGCGCAAATCGGTGGAGAAGTTTGCGGCAAAAACAGAACGGTTCGATGTGCCAAAAAGAGACCGCGACAACTCGATTTTCGCGCTCGCGAATGCACTGCAACGTGGACAACGCAAAGAGCTTTGGGTGGGTTACCAGCGGGAATTGCTCAAGGGGAGCGCGCCCGAGGCAATTCACGGGACGCTGTTTTGGGCCGCAAAACAAGCGTTTTTGCGCTCCGACACCCCCCGCAGTCGCAAACTCGTGGCACAGCTCGCCGAGCTTCCTCATGAAGCCCGCCGCAAGGGATTTGACCTCGAATATGCGCTCGAGCACTTTGTGCTGTCGCGGGCCTGCCCCGCACCAAAATCAGCCTATTCTGGGCCGAGGAAGAGTAGCCATTAGGCGCAATACCATATCGGCTGTCCACTGTTGTCCTTGCGGTGAGATTTTTGGTGCTGGGGTGTGATATCGTTTTAGTATATGACCTCTGTAACCCGAGCGCCTCTGTTTTTTGTGGCGGTCTTTTTCGTAGGTACATTGCTCCTTTTGTTTGTGCCAAATCGAACAGACGCTCTTGGATTAGATGCGGATAAAATGTGTAATCCCGTCATCCTGCAGTGTGGGTGCGGACAAATAATGGGTCCAAAAGGTTGTATCGGCGGTCCCAACATGTGGAAATGTCCGTGCTACGACACGACGAACACATTTGGTTCCAGCGGAATATGTGTTGCGCCCATGAAATGTTTAGCGCAATCCACCGGCGGGCCCGATGGGTTCGGACTCGACATTGTTAAATCAATGCTCGGCGAGCTGATGAAAAAGCTCATGCAACAGGGTAGTGGTGGCGGGGGTGGCGGCGGGGGTGGCACCGGCACAGGTATCGACGGCACAACAGGTCCGACCGGTTGCGGCTCATACGTCGCGACATCCGACGTCACACAAGTTTCCACGTCCAACACCGGAGGAGTTTGCTACTACTATCAGTCATCGGTCTCGGACCTGCTCGGTGGGAACGATACGACCAACGGCAACGGGTTGAGTCTGTCCGACCAACTCAATGCACTCACCGACTCCAATGCAAACACGCTTACCAACAACAATGCCAACACGAGTAGTACTCTTAATCGTCAGTTGAACGAGCGCGCCGCTACCTCCACACCGACAACTACGCGGACAATTTTGACACAAGGCGTTCAGGGGGGTCTCATGTCGGGAATTCGGGGCGACATGCAGGTCCTCGGCAACGGGGTCACCATTCTCGCAGCCTCGGTGGACGCGCAGGGCAACAGCAGCACTGCCGGATTCTACGGTGCGAGCTCCGTCACGGGTCAGCCGGTGAGTACGATAGTAAATCTCTGCAAGGGCCGCCCGTGGTCGAAACATATGCTCTCGTATGCACTCCCGCCGACGTTCTTTGACAGTCTGTGTATCATGCGCGGCTATTCAGTGGGTACCGCACAAGCCGCCGCGCCAAGCGTCAAAATAGTGCAGAAGATTGCTACATCGAGCGCCACCACGACGCCTCCCGTCCTGCCGCCGAAAGTCGATATCTGGGCGGTGCCGGCATCTGTGCCGCTCGGCTCGCGTGCGTCGGTATTCTGGACCTCGCAGGGAGTGAAGGACTGCACGATTACGTCGCCCGACGGCGCCTTCTCCCAAGCAGCTCCCTCCGGAAGCGCTTCGACGGTGGCACTCACGAAGACGACGACATTCACTATCTCCTGCACCGCACCGGACGGAAAGCCGGTCAACAAGTCGGTAACAGTGAACCTTTCGCAGTAAACCCCGTTAGAAGCTCACGCGAGGCATTGGTTCTGCGTCCGCAATCTTTTTGCGTTCATCCCCGCGGCAAGCAGTGGGGCGCCCTGCTTCTAACGGGGTAAAAGAAGTTCTCTGTATACAACAGGGTACGTTGCACTCCCGCGGGCGTGCTACTATTTAGTGACATGAGTACGGTGCACAAAGTTGCTCTAGGCACATTTCTCGTTTTTGGTTTCGCGCTAACGGCATTTGCCCTCCTGCCGGTCTCGGTCACTGCGCAAAATCTCGGCAGTCCCGAGGACATCCGCTGCGTGAAAGAGTGCGCGGTCGCCGCGTCGAAGAAAAAACCGTGTCCCACGCCCACGAAAATTGTGTGTCATGTTACGGTAAACGGCGGCACTTCTTTCGGGTTTTGCATGCCCAACGGCTGCAAGGCAACGGGCTATGGTGGCGGCGGGGGAGGTTCGGGCAACGTCGGACTCGACTTGATCAAGCAGGTTCTCGGCAGTCTGATGCAAAAACTCATGCAAGGGGGTCAGGGAAGTGGAAGCGGCAGTGGAAGCGGTTCGGGTTCGGGCGGCACCCCCATAAACACGACTCAGCCGACCTGCTCGCTTACGTCCACGACAGACTCTACCGACGCCTCAAGTACAAAAGCGACACTATCGTGGACATCTTCATATGATGTGACAAGCGCAACAATCAGTCCGGACATTGGTTCTGTCTCGCCGAATGGTTCCCAACAGGTTACCGTCACAAGTGCCCTCGGCATCTACAGTATGACGGTGACGGGGCCCGGCGGAACGGGGGCATGCTACAAAACCATTTCCGGTCCCGGCGGCGGAGGTGAGTGCGATGCCGTCAGTCAGGCGCTGGGTCTGTGCGGAGGAGGTGGTGGAGGTGCGGACACTACGACGGGGGATTTGAGTGTCGAAACCTCGACGGGCGAAGTGCCGTTCCAGGCGGTGTTCTCGGTATCCGCCGGTGCATGCCGAACGGCCGATCTGTTGCTCAACTACGGCGACGGAAGTTCTCCCGTGACGGTGTTTGTGGCGAATGAGACAACCATGCCCGGCACGTGCACGGGCGACTCCATTTCCGCTTCGCCGGAGCACGCGTATCACAATCCCGGCTCGTACACGGCAGAGCTCACTAATTCCGTAAGCCGCGCTTCGGTATCGTCGGTCAACATCACGGCGACTACTCCCGCCAATTCCTCAAATAACAACAATGGAAGAACGATTACATCTACACCGAGCAGCACTCTACCGGTCATCGTGCCGCAGGGCGTGATACAAGGACTTACGTCGGGTGTGAGCGGCGATATCCGGATACTCGGAAACAGCGGGACGATTCTCGCGGGTTCGGTGGACCCGGGAGGCAACAGTGTCACTGCCGGTTTCTTCGGCTCCAACACCTTCACCGGCCAGCCGACCGGAGTCATCGCTAATCTTTGCAAGAGCCGTCCGTGGGCGGGCAATATCCTCTCGTACATCCTTCCGGCGACATTCTTTGACAGCCTGTGCGTGCTGCGCGGCTATCAGGTGGGTACGCCGAAGCCGGCCGCCCCGACCGTCACCGTATTCCAAAGTGCACCCAAAAAAGTGACGAAGACACCCGTCGCGACGACGACACCCGCCGTCCCACCGAAAGTCGATATCTGGGCGGTGCCCTCTTCCGTGCCCTTGGGCTCGCGCACGTCGGTATTCTGGAGTTCGCAGGGCGTGACGAACTGCACCGAAACATCACCCGACGGTAGCTTCTCGCAGAACACGCTCTCCGGCGGCGCTTCTACGGTCGCTCTCACCGGCGCGACGACGTTTACGATGTCCTGCATCGCTCCCGACGGCTCACACGTGACGGACTACGTGACGGTGAACCTCTCGATCTAGACTTTCTCACACACACAAAACACCTGCCGCAGGGCAGGTGTTTTTGTCTTTGTGGTCACACATAATTTTCTGCTGAAAATTTGCGCGACCCCGGCTCGCGGTTTTGCCTGCTGGCAAAACATCGCTCCGCCTCGCACAAAAGCAGAAAACCTGGCCGTTGTGGCAGGTGTTTCTATCTTTTGTGCGCCCGGTTGGAATCGAACCAACGACCCTCTGCTTAAAAGGCAGGTGCTCTACCGACTGAGCTACGGGCGCGCACGAGGAACAAAAAAAGAATACCGCATTTTCTCACTTTCTCCGAACATCCCGCCCGAACGAAGTACCGGCGGACGACGCTTGATTCTATGCGAGACCGGAACGTACGTCCACGTTGAATTGCACTTTAGAGAGGTAAGTCGAAGGCGAGAGCGCCGGCACCTGTCACCAAAAGCGAGAAGCACATGACGAGCGCAAGGAGCGCCGTCGAACGGGGACCTGTGCGTAGCGAGGGCACGAACAATCCGGCAAGTAGCAACACTGCCGCACCGAGCGCGACCGCCTGCGTCCACGTGCCGGAGAGGAGCGCCGCCGCGACCGCGATTTCAATAATAGCGAACACGCGCATCATGATGGCGGGCTCTGAAATGTGCCGCCATGATGCACCGGCAAAGAGTATGGCGAGGGCAATACGGATAATGAACGCCGAGAGCGGGGCGAGAAAAAGTATTTGCGGGAACAGCGATAACATACAAGACAGTATAGCGTATTCCGCCTGCCTGCCGTGCTTCATTTCCGGCGCAGGCAGGTATACAGTATCCCGCATGGAGATAGCGGTGCTTTTGCACAACGTGCGCAGTGCGCACAATGTCGGTTCAATATTCCGCACGTGTGACGCCGCGGGCGTCTCCCGTGTGTATCTCACCGGCTACACGCCGGCGCCGACAGACCGTTTCGGGCGTGCGCAAAAAGATATCGCCAAAACAGCCCTCGGCGCAGAGCACAACGTGCCGTGGGAATACCGGAAATCGCCGACGGCTGTCATCGCGCGGCTGAACAAAACTCGTTGGCGGATTGTTGGAGTTGAACAGTCCCCGCGGGCAGTTCCATATATGGAACTGCCCGCCCAAGACAAGTCACTGTACATTTTCGGAAACGAAGTGCGGGGGATTTCAAAAAGCATCCTGAATGCGTGCGACTCCGTCATCGAAATTCCGATGCACGGAAAGAAAGAGTCACTCAACGTCTCCGTCGCGGCAGGAATTATTCTGTTTTCAACGGTACGCTGATTTGGCGAGGCCCGCATTTTTTGCCTGCGGAACTCGCTTCGCTCAAACAGGTCCTCGGCTTCAAAACGCGGGCCTCGCCTAGGGCGTCAGTAGCTTATTGCGGCAACCGTGCGCCCTTGTGCATCGAGGAGGCGGATGATGTCGTGCTGATTATCCCAAAGCTCGGAAGCGGACGAGAGGTAGATGCGCCACGTGTCGAGCTCAAACGACGACCGCGAGCGCTCGATGTCGACGCAGTTGCTGTAGGTAAATGTGTTCACGAGGTATGCGCGGCAACCCGGCGTGAGCGAGGAGGGAAGATTGGTCGGGAAACTGCATTGTGGCAGTGAGCGGGCAAAATCCATACAGTCGCTTCCGTACTGGTGCAAGTTCTCCGCTGTAAGCGGGGCCAGTTCGGAAGATGCGGGGCACGCATTTGCAAGCGAAGGCTCGAACGACTGCACCTGTTCCAAAAATCCCGTACAGCGGTTCTCGCGGAATGAAACGCCGACGGGCGAGGGACCTGTCACGACGAGCGCGGAGTGTCCCGGAGAGAGCACGACGGGCGAGAGCTGATTCACGACACCGATAATAAACGGTGCAGCCGCTCCGGGGATGGGGACGCGTACGCCGCTTACCATGCTCTGTAGCGACCATCCCGTGAGCGGGACGGCCGATATGCCTTCGCGCGCATCGAGCCCAATGTATTCGTGGGCGGTGCCGCTCTCCGTCGCGTTTGCCTGCGAGAGTGTGACCATGCCGCGATAGGGCGAGGGTACCCCGTACGACGTTTGCGCCGTAGCACCGGTAGTCCCGCTTTGTTCGTCCGGCGTTTGGTCGAGCTGGGCATCGCCTGCGTCGGTGAGGCCCGAGATGTCAGGTCCCTGCGGGATGGCTTGTTGCCACGGCAGATTTATCTGATACGTCGACGTCGCATTGCCCCAGATGATGTCAAGGGGATTCGGAATGGTGCGTACGAAGTTCCTGACGCTGGTAAATCCGCCGGCCCATAGCCACAGGAGGATGAGCAGAATAACGGCCGAGATGAGTACCCACTTGATGACGGTCCGTATCATATCCGCATTATACCCGCCGGGCGGCGCCCCCCGCGACGAGCCTCTTGAGCTCCTCCTGCGTGACCCTGATGTCGCTCCACGGGATTTTCGCACCGTCCGGCGCGCTGACTTCCGTGTCTATTCCCATACCGGTGATGAGCACCGCAACATCTTTGCGGACTGTGTGACTCTGCGCGAGTTCGAGTGCGCGGCGTATTGCGGCGCGTCTGTCCAAAATAATTTCCGGTTTCGTGCTCATGTCGCGGGCGATGTCGTCGGCGATTTTTTTCGGATTCTCATCATATGCGATGTCGTTCGTCACGATGACTGTTTCGCAATAGGTCCCGGCAAGCTTCCCGAGCACCGGACGTTTCCACTTGTCGCGTCCCCCGCCGGTGCATCCGAATACGCAGATTTTTTTCGCCGAACCGAACGTCTTGTACAAAGCCTCGAGTGCTTCCGGCGTGAGCGCGTAGTCCACGATGACCGAAAACTCCTGCCCTGCGTCAATGCGGTCCATACGGCCGGGGATTTTTGTTACTCGCGCGATGCCTTTTTGTATCGCGTCCACTCCGATACCGAGTGCGTGAGCCAATTCCGCTGCTGCGAGCGCGTTTTTGATATAAAACTGACCGCCGAGCTTGACGGACATTTCGGTGCCCTCGAAGGTGAAGGTGCCGCCGCGTTCATCGGCTTTCCACGGCGTCTGTTTGCCCAGAGAAAATGCGCGCCGTTTTTCCGCGCGGAGTGCGAGATAGCGGGCACCCTGCGAGTCGTCACCGTTTGCGACGATAATACGCGGCCGTTTACCCGACCTCTCCAGTGCACGGCCGATTTCGAACTTCGCGTCCGCGTAGGCCGCAAATGACCCGTGCGATTCTATATGCTCCGGCGAGAGATTGGTGAACACGAGCGCGTCCAGCTCAATTCCGCGGTGCCGGTACTGCTTGACTCCCTCCGAGGTCATTTCGACTATTGCTACGGTACAGCCGCTTTGGAGTGCGCGGCGGAAGAATCGTTGGATAAAAAACCTGCCGGGCATGGAGCGGCCGGTCGACGGCAGAGAATGAGCGTCGATTTTGACCCGGATGGAATTCGACATGGCCGTCTTGTATCCGGCTGTCTCGAATATCGCGTTGATATATTCGGCGGTCGAGGACTTACCATCCGTTCCGGTGATACCGATGACGGTGAGTTTGCGCGACGGGAATCCGTACACAAGCGCACCGAGCATCGCGAGGCAGAAGTGATATGCCGAGAGCAGTGGTCGCGGCACAAATCGTCTTACAAATTTCTTGATGCCGGACATGTTCATTTCCCGAGAAGCTTGAGCGCGGCACGCAAACGGTCGCTTCCGTTTTCTATATCGTTCGGTACTTTTCGCAGTGCATCGCGTGCCTCTGCGGCGGAGTAACCGAGGCTTCGCATCGCCTCGAGCGCCTCTTGGTCGCCCTTGAGCGCGGCGGGAGAATCTCCCATTTCCGCTACCACCTTGTCCTTGAGCTCGAGCACGATTTTCTCGGCCGTCTTTTTGCCGATGCCCGACACGGTAGTGAGGTAGCCGGCATTGCCTGCGGATATTGCACTACGCAGTGTCTCCACCGACGCGATGTCGAGAACGGCGAGCGCGGATTTAGGGCCGATGCCTGAGACGGTGAGCAGGAGTTCGAAAAAACGCAGTTCTTCTTCGTGCAGGAATCCGTAGAGGTCGAGCGCGTCTTCGCGCACCGCAAGATAGGTCCACAAAGAAATGTTTGAATCTGTCTTAGTGCGGGCGAGACACTCCTTGAGCACGGCAACTTTGTAGCCGACACCACCCACTGATACGATTAAAAAACTTTGTCGCACGGCTATAATCTCACCAGTCAAATGTCCTATCATCGCTCTATAGTAGCAGTCAGAAGTACCAAGCTCCAAAACCCAAATCACAAACAATTTTCAAGCTCCAATTTTCAAATGCCTTACACTTTTATATCGTTTGATATTGTTTGGAATCTGGTACTTGATTATTGAGATTTCCGCATGTACTATGCGGCCTCATGGCAAATACATCTTCAGCCAAAAAGGCCCACCGCGGCAGCGTACGCAAGTACGTGTTTAATGCACGCCGCAAAAAGGCGATGAAAGACGCCGTCAAAGAACTCGGTAAACTCATTACCAAAAAGAGCGCGAAAGATGCCACGGCCGCTCTTCCGGAGCTCTACCAGACGATAGACAAGGCCGCCAAGAACGGCACCATCAAGAAAAATACCGCGGCCCGCATGAAGTCGCGCCTCACCAAGCGCGCCGCCGCCCTCTCGAAATAGTTTCCTGACTGTCAATCGCGGCGGACAAACCCCGCGTATGCTAGAATGTCCTTTCTATGCTGAAAGAACTGCAGGACATGGGACTTTCGGAAAAAGAGGCGCGTGTCTACCTCGCCGCTTTGGAATTGGGCCAGACGACGGCCGAGAAACTCGCGAAACACGCCAAGGTCAACCGCTCAACGACCTACGTGCAGCTCGAATCGCTCATGAAAATGGGCCTCATGAGTACGCATGAAGAGGGCAAGAAAACGATGTTCGCTCCCGAATCACCCGAGCTCCTCAAGCGTCTTCTCCTCAAGCAGAGGGACGAGGTCAGCATGAAAGAGAGCCATCTTGTGGAGCTCTTGCCCGCGCTTTTACAGCAATACGAAGGTGCAGGGGAGCGCCCAGTGGTACGGTTCTTCCCTGGTAAAGAGGGGATTGCAACGGTGCGTGAGGAGGTTTTGAGTACGAAAGATAAACAACTGTACGTGATAATGTCCTCCGATAATATGTCAAAACTATTCACTGAAAAAGAGCTTGATGGGTATACCGCAAGACGAACGGCTCTCAATATAAGTTCGAAGGCCATTTATACGCACCGCGGCTATTTCGACCAGGCCGGAGCCGACGCACTTACCGAGCACCGCTTCCTGCCCAATCTCCCGCTCACTATCGATATCCGCATATTCGACGACAAAACTGCGCTTTTCTCGCTGCAGGGTGCACTTTTTGCGATGGTTATCGAGAGCAAGCAAATCGCTTCAAGTATGAAAATGATATTCAATCTCCTGTGGAATCAGGGTGAGCGTTCGAAGAAAGACGCGAAAAGATAAAAAGAATGTCGGGGACGTGTTACGGCCCCCGACGACGCTTCTCAACTTGCTAGCACCACGTGGCTAGCGGTGGCTCCGCAGAGGAGCCAAAAAGTGACAACGACTTCTGCAGCTAGTCGCCGCCGAACAGCCACGGTTGCTTCGTTTCCTGTGCCATGATGTCCCCGCCGATGATCGCCGGGACGCACAGGGTGGGAAGCAGCGTGGCGGTCTGATATTTCATCAGGTCCTCCATTGCCGACTTACGAGCCTGAGAATTTGCGGCAGGCCCTGTATAACCGCATCGAGGACAAGAAAGAACACCTCGATACCAAGAGACTATCATAGTCAAAGTAAATTGACAACTTATGTGTCTGTGGATAACGGTATTTGTTATACGATACTGATGTTTCTATATGTCAAATAGGGCTCTATTTAGAGCCAAAATGGACTTATCCACACAACAACTGTCAACGCGCGTTGACAGAAATACAACTGGGTATAAAGTGCAGATGTCTATGAATAATAACAACAAAGCACCGCCGTAGGTTCTAGGTTGTCAGTGTTCAGGGACAGGTCGAAATTACAAGGTTTGTATAGAGAAAAGACGGATTATGACAAAAGATAACGGGCCGCCGAGCGATGGGAAGGAAGAGGAGGGGAAGGAAGAGGAAAAAGAAAGTGAGAAAGAAGAGTTGGGAGGCAGGGGGGATTAATCAACTAACAGCATCAGTATGGAACAAAGTAAGAATCATGGGCCGCCGGAAGGAGAAGCGTGAGGATGAATTATCAACATAACAAGAATCGATATGAAAGGAGGAAGAGGTAAGCCATCTGGTGACGGAAACGACTAATATGGACACCAGTGGGATACATGGGCCGCCGGACGCCCACGAAGAAAATCGTCCGACACCGAGGTAGCTCAACGGGCAGAGCATCAAGTTCGGAACTTGACCGCGGAGGTTCGATTCCTCCCCTCGGAACCAAAAACAGAAAACACCTCTTGGGAGGTGTTTTCTGTTTTTCCGCGAGGGAGCGAGACATCTGCATGTCTCGCGTGGGGATTCGAACGCCGGAGCGATGTGCGGCGAGCTCGCCGCACCGCGCGTCGGTGCCCAGACAAAGCTGCGCGTCGGCGCGGTTTTAGTCGAGGGAGAATCCTCGCCTGGCTATGCGAAGCACAGTATCCGTGACCGGATCCTCCCCTCGGAACAAAATGTGTTCAAGAAACTTTTTTAACTATCAAGAGACCAAGCTCCTTTCCGAATTTCGACGACATTGCGCGGTCAAGCATGGCGAGGTCGACAGTAAGACGCTGTTTTCTTGTAGGTTTTGGGTCTACGAGGACAGCCGTCCGGGATTGCAGGTCGACGGACTCAACAAGAGCGTCATGTATGCGTGCCACAGACTCCTTCCCTGCATGGATTTCGTGCGAATGATACTCGACCCAGACGTCCTCGTTATATTTGATATGTTCCGCGATGAGATTCGAGAGACCTCGTATCTCGGAGTGCATATGCGCCTCAAGCGTGAGGCCGATGTTTTTACTTTTGAGCAACGCGTTGATTGTGTCACAAGAATTGACCGTGGAAATTCCCTCGTCGAAGTTGAAACGCGTCATGATAGGCATGTCGACGCGGAATGCGTTTACGTCATCAAGACCAATCTTGGCGCCGAGTTGTATTGCCAAGTCCTCTTGGTCGTACAGGCCGAATCCGCCGCGATAGAGAACCATCTGCAAACATGCAGCCGCACAACATTTCGGTTTTTGTACCAGCGGAATATACCTGGGATTCAAAGTAATCGCGCTCATGAAATCGGTGCGCGAATCGTAGCATCCTTCAGAAGTGCAGCAATTCATTCCGTCAAAATCTCCTGACGTTTTGAGCAGCTAAAATGCGGCGCTCGTAAAGAGAGAGAATGTATAGTATTCTCTCCTTGTTTCTCGTTCGCTCCCGTAAGCATAGCTTTCGGAAGCGTCAGTCGGGAGAAATGAAAGCAAGCTTTCGTTTCGTCCCTCGTTCGCTCCCGTCGTTCAATGGATAGGACGCATCCTTGCGGAGGATGCAATGTAGGTTCGATTCCTACCGGGAGCAATGAAAAGAAAAGGACTTTGCTTTTCATCCGATTCTGCGAAGCAGAAAACGCCGATGTCGAGCGTAGCGAGACTGGCGTTAGGGTGACGCACAAGACCTGCCCTGCGGCAGGTTTTCTGCTTTTGTGCTGGGCGGAGCGATGCCGAGCCAACGGGCGAGGCCGCGAGCCGGGGCCTGCGACCGAGCTTTGCGACGGCAAAGCGAGAGTCGTGGGCCACTGTGTGCTGGGCGGAGCGTTGTGAGGCAAGCGTGCCGAACCGTGATCCGAGGTCGGGGAATTTTGATTGCGACGGCAATCAAAATATCCGTGACCACAAACAGCTACAGAGAAGAATACTTAATAACAAACTTGTCCGACCGGACGAGTTTGTTATGTTACGATGGGCCCATGGGCATTGAGAAGCGGGTGGCCGTGCGCGCTCGCAGGGGCGAGATCAAAAATGCCGTTCTTCAAGTTGCAGCTCTCGCTGGGTTACTTTCTATTGCTTTTGTCGCCCCCAATGTGCCAAAAGTTATTCCACGAAGCCTGCTTAATAAGGTGTTTGGTCGCTCGCGGAGTGCAAGAGACGTGACCGTGAGTCGTTTGCTGAAGGATGGATTGCTTGCGGTGGAAATGCGCGATGGTACGCGGATGTTACGCATAACCGAGAAAGGGAAGCGATATCTCGCAAAAACAAAGTTACGCGCCGCGAATGTGCCGCGGCGGTGGGACCGTCGATGGCGCGTTGTCATATTCGACATCAAGGAGCATAGGCGGCATGTTCGTAGGAATTTAAGAAGTGAGCTTCAGGCGTATGGATTCTACCGATTGCAGGACAGCGTATGGGTGTTCCCATATGCGTGTGAGGATTTTATCGCGCTTCTCAAGGCCGACCTACATGTCGGAAAGGATATTTTGTATCTTGTGGCCGAGGAGGTCGAAAACGAGCGTCATTTGAGAGATTATTTTGGCATAGGAACTGGCGGCCGCTCTGCATGAGGAAATAACAAACTTGTCCGACCGGACAAGTTTGTTATAAGGGTACGGGTGACGGTGAGAGATGGTTAGAGGTTGGGAATGTGTTCGGAGTTGGCGGCGCGGTGTGGCAGGGGTGGAAAGCGGGTAAGTTGGAATTGTCGAGGCTCAAAGAGTCCGTTTTTCCACATTTCGCGCAGTTATTCGCATTGCACAGATGGCCTGCGGGGCGCATCATGGCGATATGTACGCGTTTTTCAGCCGCGGCCTGCCTGTGCGTATGCAACGCACGCAGACAGGCTCTTCAGTCCTTGCCGCACTGGTGCTTGTCGGAGGCCTCGCCGTTGCCACACTCGCCGTGCAGGCCCTTTCGGGCCCGCAGAATTCTCAAGCACAAAGTGCTCAGGTGGCCGTACCTATCGTACCGCCGGTGGTTAGAGTCGCCGCTCCACGCATCACGTCACGCTCACCCGCTACGTGCAAAGATGCAATAGAGGCGGCTATGAAAGAGAAGCGTAGCGAAGACCCGGAGGCAGAAAGTTATACCAATGGAAAATCGGGAGTCCTCGACAAGTGCTACGGAGCGATAATAAAAACCGGCAAAGACCCCGCCAAGGCAACGGCGGCTGATTACAACTGCACAGGCAGATTCGGTTACGCAGATGTTACAAGAAGGTCAGTGTCTGTCGTTACCAAACCGGACCCCAAAAACATACTAAAGGCGGGAGCGAAGGGTAGCTGCAAAATCACCATTTGTGAATATTTAGCGGAAGATGACGCCCATAAGTGCGGGCCGGCAAAAGTATTCGAGGGGGGGATAACGCTCCCAACGGAGCTTACGCCGAGAAGCAGTGTCGACGAGGTTGCGAGCAGTTTGAAGAACGATGCAGGTAAGCTTCCAACGCTGACGGGAAATCCCACCGACGCGGCGGCGATAAGCAGAGTTTTTGGTGAGGCGACACCGGAAGAAATCAAGGCCATTGATGACGACCTGAAGAGACAGACAGCTAATTTGCAGGAGCTAGAGAAGTACGTAGGCGACTGCACTAAAGCGGGGGAAACGGATGGTTGTGGCCCAGGTAAGGACCAGACTCTCGAACAGCTCACTAGAGAGAGAGATGCGGCCGCCGCACTAGAGGCTGAATTGAAACAACAGTCCGATGCCCTCAAGCTGTCGCAAACACAGGATTTGACGTCGCTGTATAAGGACTGTAGTGGTTCCGACTGTATTGCAGTTGCCTATAAGCCGGAAGATGTCGCGGCGCTCAAAAAGGATGGTTATGAATGCGGAAGTCCGGAGTCGGATGGAAGTATTGCGTGCTACAAAGACAAGGCTTCCACACCTGACCCAAGCAAAGACTATTGGGTTCAACAGCGAGACGGTCAGTGGTGCAATCAGAAGGCGGAATGCAGGCCGGCGTCGACGTTTACTCCGCCGCCCAAACAGTCAACAGGATGCACGGGTCCGAACTGCGACAAGGGAGGTGGCGGTGGAGGAGGGGGTGGAGGCGGACAACAGCAGACACCCGAGAAGCCAGGCGGTGGTGGCGGTGGAGGATTCAACGACATCATGAAAGCGATTTTGGGCGGACTGGCAAAAGGTCTCGCGCAGGGGCTCGCACAACAGCCGGCGCAAGCGTGCCCGTCGGACCCCAATGCATATGCGCAACAACAACAGCAATACAATCAGCAGATGCAGCAATACAACTACCAGCTCCAGCAGTTCAACTACCAACAGCAGTTGAGCTACATGAACGGCATGCCCGCTCCGACTCCTCCGATTGCACCGCAGCCATGCACGCCGAACTCAAACTCCAATACATGCTCGGCCGCACCTGCGCAACCTAATCCGGCGGGATGCACCAATGGCACATGGAGACCGATAACAACTCAGCAGGGCAACGGTTATCAGTGCACCTCGGGTTGGCAGTGCGTGCCGGGGGGCGGCACCGTGCCCACGGCACAGATTTCCTGCAGTCCCAAAGTCGCCGACGTCGGCATGACGGTCACTATCGCGTACGGATGCGGCAACGCGACAGGCAGTACCGGTCAAGGATTCGACACGAATAATCAGTTGTCCGGTTCGACTACCACTGTCATCACGGCGCCGCCGGCGGGAGCGACCGGTGCAAACTTCGAACTGAATTGCACCAATCAGGGGGCATCGAAACGGGCACAGTGCACCGTGCAGATTGGGCGCCCGACCATCGTGCTAGTCGCCAATCCCAAGGTCGTTGACCCGGGCAAGGCATCGACCATCGGCTGGATAACGAGCGGTATGCAATCGTGTGTCGTCTCCAGTCCCGAGGATGGCGCGTTTACCGCCGAGAACGCGACCAACACAAGCGTCAACGGCATGGCGAGCACATCGCCGCTCACATCTCCGATTCATATACTTCTGCACTGCGTCACCATAGGCGGCGGCACGCGCGATGCGACGACCACGGTGAGTGTCGTCGGACAACCGGATATCGACGACCAGGATCCGAATAGCGGCACGGTGACGGTCCGGTCGACTGCCGACGGGGAGTCCACTTCCCGCGGTAGCACGGTCACCGTATCGTGGAATGCGACAAACCCGCCCTCGGGCGCGCACATCGCACTCTGGCTCTACGACGTGCGCCTCAACACGACGACCGCGCTCATCGCCGACGACCTCGCCGCAAGCAGTACCTATGCGTGGCACCTGCCGAACGCCAATAGCACATGTGACCCGGAGTCCATCGATGTCTGTGGCGCAGACCTTGTGCCGGGCAGGCAGTATGGCATCGAAGCCGACCTCTATACCGACACTTCCGACCCGAATAACCCCAACATCGTTGATTACGGGTTTACGCCCGAGCCGTTCACAATAAGCAGTTAACGGGTGCGTAAAAAACTCGGCTGCATCGTTGCGTCTCCTTACAGGAGCGGTACACCTTTTGGATATTTTCTTCGCAGGAGCTCGAAAATACCTCAAAAGGTCTTGCGGAAGCTCCGTGTATTCGCTTCCTCACCTCGCGTCGTTCATTCACCTAGAGCCCGAGGAACTCGAGGATTTTGTGCGGGAGCGGCTCTTTCATGTGCCGCTCTTCCGCATGCTCTTTGAGGTAGCTGCGAATCTCGCGCGGGTCGACGTGTTCAATCGGAATGATGAGATTGGGCGCGAGGATTTTTGTGGTGTCGACGAGCAGAAGCGGACGGTGGTGCGGATGTTCGTCCTCCACCCAGAAGGCGATAATCTCGCGATAGCGATGCAAGGTGCCGTTGATGCGGATGCCGCGGTCGGAAATCTCGAATTGCGTGATGTCCGGCGCCTGCCGCGACTGCAGTGCGATGGTAATCGCCGCGACGAGAATCAGAATCGCAAAAAGGACGTCGTGAAAGAGAATGCTCGTGACGGCGATGGACACAGCAACGATACCGAGTGCCAAATACCAGTCACTTCCGCGCTCGACATGTTCGTGCTCATACGCACTCCAATGCAAAACTACGTTCTGGTTGGGCATGTAGGATATTGTATCGCGTTTCCAGTGAATATCTTCCAGATATAGAGCAATTTGCTTGTGGTACACTGGATGGATGGCTGAGCGGTATAAAAGAAATCCGAACGTGAACTGTTTTGTCTGCCATAAACCCGTATACAGACGACCGTCTCTGCTCAGAGCCAGTAGTGGTCGAGCGTTTTGTGGGCAGCTTTGCTATGGCATTTCACAAAGAATAGAAACGCCGTGTATCGTTTGCGGTTCGCCAATTGTCGCCAGCAAGAACGCACAGACCTGTAGCAGGGCGTGCGCCAACAAACATAGAGCAGGTATTAAATATAAAATTGGTCGACCGCGGGACAAGGTCGTGAGAGAACGCTCTATGAAGATTCGACTTATTGAGCAGCGAGGTGCGAAATGTGAACGATGCGGCTATAGCAAGGTTGAAATATTGCATGTGCATCACAGAGACAGAAACCGGAAAAATAATACATTAGAGAATTTGGAGTTGGTTTGTCCGAATTGCCACTACGAGGAACATTATTTAGAAAAAAGCTGGCTTAGTGATACTGTAAACGATTGAACAGGGAGGGGTGGCTGAGCGGTCTAAAGCACCGGTCCTGAAAACCGGCGTGGGGAAACCCACCGTGAGTTCGAATCTCACCCCCTCCGCACGTGATGCAAAGATACCCCGCACGGGGTATTCTTTGTGTCACGAGGACGAGATTCGAAAGGCGGAGGCCGTAGGCCGAGCCAGGGCAGTGAGCACTTAGCGAGTGAAACAAGCTTAGTGACTCACGCCGAATCTCACCCCCTCCGCATATGCATTCTTTTACCGGTATTGTTCAACGGAGCTCAAAGCGGGCGACTGCACTTGGATATCCGACGGTGAACATTCCCTTGGGCGACGATTCTTCCGGCGTGTATGCGGCACGTGTTTTTGTCGACGACCGAGTCTACCGTGCGGCGGCATTTGCCGACCCGAAGCGCAAAATACTCGAAGCGCACATCGTGGATTTCGAGGGTGACTTGTACAACAAAGAGGTAACTATTGAGCTTGTAAGGAAACTCCGTGATACGCAGACATTTGATACAGACGCAAAATTGCGGACGGCAATAGCGGACGACATTGCAAAAGTCCGGGAATACTTTAAGAATTGAGCAATGTTTACCGGAATCGTTGAGCGACAGGGCCGAATACGCGCTGTTTCGGGCATCAAGAACAAGCGCTTTACGGTAGAGAAACCGGTTTCTTGGAAGTTGAAGACAGGTGCCAGCGTCGCCGTCGACGGCATCTGCGTGACGGTAACGTCTCATACAAAGAATTCGTTTTCGTGCGACCTGATGCCCGAAACGCTCTCACGTACAACTGCGAGACAATTCCGTGTCGGCGCTACGGTGAATCTCGAACGGCCGTTAAAACTCGGCGACGAGCTCGGCGGGCACATCGTGCTCGGGCATGTTGATGTGCGGGGAAAGATTATGCGAGTCTACAAACGCGGCACTGCGCGCGAAGCGACCGTTTCAGTTCCGGCACGTTTTATGCGACTCGTAGCTGAAAAAGGCTCAATCGTTCTCAACGGAGTCTCGCTCACCGTATCAAAGAAGCAACGGAACACGTTTGCGGTCGCGCTCATTCCGCACACACTCAAGGCGACGAACCTCGGTTCATTGCAGAAAGGTGACGGGGTAAATGTCGAATTTGACGCGACAATGCGATATCTGGCAGCACGCAAAAAAAAGTGATACCGTGCGCTCATGCAACGCAAAGAATTTCTGAAAAAAACAGCACCGCGCGATGCCTCGAAACTCAGCATCGGCATCGTTGTCGCGGAATTCAACCCTGATATCACGGGAAGTTTGTTCGAGGGTGCCTTGAAAGCGCTCAAAGAGTGGGGCGTAAAGGAACGCAATATCAATATATTTCGCGTGTACGGCTCGTTTGACCTCACGTACGGGTGTGACCTCATGTTTCGCAAGCATAAGCCGGATGCGGTAGTCGCACTCGGTTGCATCATCAAAGGGGAGACCAATCACGACCACTACATTGCTTCGGCCTTGTCGCACGGACTTACCGGCCTCGCCATCAAGTACGGCAAGCCCGTTTCGTTCGGCGTTATCACGACCAATAATCTCGCGCAGGCAAAAGCGCGTTCGCGCGGCAAGACAAATCACGGCGAGAAGGCCGCTGTCGCCGCGCTCCAGGCGGCACTTTTGAAGTAGACATGACCCGCCCCGTTAGAGGCCCGCAAAGAGGCAGTCGCCAACGGCGACTTGCCTCTAACGGGGCCCGTATCATGGTATTCGGTACCTTCGACATGCTCCACGAGGGGCATCTCGACTTTTTCCGGCAAGCCCGCAATCTCGCACCGGAGCCGCATCTCATCGTTTCCGTCGCGCGCGACGCGAGTGCCGCGCGCACCAAAGGTACGAAGCCGCGGCGCACAGAGACCGAGCGGCTCGCACTGGTGCAAGTCTGCGGATTAGTCGATGAAGCGGTACTTGGCGACGAGACGGGATACATCGAACACATTCATGCCGCGCGGCCGGATATCATCGCGCTCGGCTACGATCAGAGTGGAGAATATGTGGAGCATTTGGAAAACGATTTGATGCGCGCCGGCGTCAGCGCGAAGGTGATGAGACTCAAGGCTTTCAGACCGGAGACCTTCAAGACATCAAAACTGCAGATTGAATAATTCCCGTATTTGTTGCTATAGCAACAAATACGGGAATTAGAAATATTGCACCCAGCTTTGCTATACTCGCATCATGAATCCCGCCCTTTCAAATCTTCCGACTTGCGCAACTTCTCTTATGAGCGTAGAAATGGCGGGATGAAATACCTCGGCATCGATTATGGGGCGAAACGCGTCGGCATCGCGGTTTCCGACGCCGACGGCACCATAGCGTTTCCGCGCGGCACACTTGAGAATGGTCCCGACATCGTCGAGCGCATCGCCCGGCGCGCTACGGAAGAGAACGCGGAGATGATAGTCGTCGGGGATACACGTTCGTTCTCGGGCCTTGAAAATCCGGTCACGAAGGAATCGGACGAATTTGTCGAACGCCTCAAAAAAACGACCGGTCTTCCGGTCGTCCGGGCGTGGGAAGCGGGAAGCTCTATCGAAGCTTCGCGTTATGCGCCGGAAGGACAGGAGCACGATGACGCGTCGGCCGCCGCCGTCATCCTGCAGAGATTTCTGGATATGCGGACGGGGAAGTAGAATACTCCTATGCCGGATGAAATCTCATACAGCGATTTTGCGAAGCTCGATATCCGCATCGGTATGGTGCTCGCCGCCGAGCGCGTGCCGGAGACCGACAAGCTCATCAAGTGCACGGTGGATTTCGGCCTAAAACCGTCTGCGAAAACAGACGGTTCGGCCGATTATCCGCCGATGGTGGATGATTTAGGCAAACACGATATTCGCACCATTGTGTCAGGCATCGCCGAATGGAAAACTCCCGAAGCGTTGGTCGGTAAACGATTGCCGTACATCGTGAATCTCGCTCCACGCGTGCTGAAGGGGATAGAAAGTCAGGGAATGTTGCTTGCGGCAAGCGACGAGAACGGTGTCGCGCTCCTCTATCCGGAGCGGGATGTCGCACCGGGCAGCCGACTTCGCTAAAGCTTCGACGGCCACGGCAAAATTGCGCTGAGCGTGCCCCGCCGACGGCGGGGCGTGCAAACTTCTTGATATACTGTGCGCATGCGGCCGTCTCAACAGCGGTCCTCTGCGCACACGCAGATGGGCCGTTCACTCTTGCATTCGCTCGCGCGGGCGTTTCCCACCCCGCCGTTGCTTTTGCCGCGCGCGGCCGGAGTGGATATTTCGGACTCGTCCATCAAATGGCTCGCTTTTTCCGAGCGCGGCGGAGCGCGGCAGGTACAAACATACGGCGAGATTTCACTCGAGAGCGGAATCGTCGTGAGCGGTGCGGTGCAGGATGTCGCAGGCCTCACCGCGGCGTTGAAAGAGCTCAAGAAAGAGCTTGGCAGTGTTTCGTGCGCGCATGCGGCGCTTCCCGAAGAGTTGGCCTACGTGTTCAGCATGCATATGCCGTATGGCACATCGCGCGAGCAGGCGCTCAAAATGATTGAGTTTGAATTTGAAGACCGCGTCCCCATTCCGCCTTCCGCCGCGGTGTACGACTACAACGAGCTCTCGCAGAACGGAATCGTAAGCGACGAAGTCGCCGTGGTCGTTTTTCCGCGTGACGTCGCGGAAGCGTATGTAGAGGCATTCGAGGGCGCCGGCATCACACTACTCTCGCTCGAAATCGAGGCGCGTTCAATCGCGCGCGCGGTATCTTCGGGCGCGCCCGACGAACCCATCACACTACTTGTCGATTTCGGGCGCGCCCGGACGGGGTTCGCGGTGCTCAAATACGGACTCCCTATTTTCACCTCTACCGTGGCGGTGGGAGGTGAGGGGATGACGCAAGCACTGATACAGCGTCTCTCCATGACGCCGGAGGAGGCTGAAATTTTCAAAAACGAACAAGGGCTCCTTTCGGATGAGGGAGGGAAGTCGGGCGGACTCGAAATCGTCTCCGGCACGGCCTCGGCACTTTCAGACGAGATTCTGCGCCACTACCGCTATTGGGACACCCGCAGGAATGAGCACGGCGATCGTATGACACCCGTCGGGCGTGTGCTTCTCGTGGGCGGCAGTTCGAATCTCAAAGGTCTTCCCGATTACGTCGCTGGGCGCGTGCAGGCGCCGACCGAGCGCGGGGACGTGTGGCGGCATGTCGCTTCGTTTGACGAGTATATTCCGCCAATCGACCGCCAGCATTCGCTCCAATATGCGACAGCCTTGGGGCTTGCATTGCGCGGCCTGTCTGCGTAAACGGTTCATACCTATGGCAAACGTACTCCCACCTCCCGTACAAAAGAAACTCTGGCGCATGTACCGCGCGCGCTTCATCGTCGTGTTCTCCATACTCCTTGCTACGTTGGCGCTTCTCGCAGCACTCCTTATCATGCCGAGCTATCTCGCCCTGCGTATCGCAGCACCGCCACAGCAGAATACCCCCGCCGCGGCGAAAGGGGGCGCCACCAATGACGCCGTCGCGATAGCGCGTACTCAGGCAATCGTACTTGCGCTGACGCCGCTCCTTGCCGCTACGACCTCGCCCTCGTCATTGATTGCCGCTGCGCTTTCCGACCGGCCAGCGGGGGTTGTCATCGGGCATATCACCTACGAGGCGGACGCCGGACAACTCACTCTCACCGGAACAGCTCCGCGCGGCGCCATCAACGGATATCATGATGCGCTCTCGACAAATCCGCACTTTTCGTCCGTCTCTGTACCGGTCTCGGCGCTTGTCGGTACGGAGGGCGGGCGCTTCTCTATCACGCTTACCATCGCACAATGATATGAAAACCCGCAGTACATACATCGGATGGCTCTCGCTCTGCGTTGCATTCGGTTTGTGGGGAGCGGTGATCTATGCCGCGTTGTCCATCCAAACGCAAGCGCGGGTGAGTGCGACGAATGTCGCACAGTCCGAGCAGCAGATCGACCGGGCCGCCCGCATGTTACGACTCTCCGGCCTTGTCGCGGATACGAAAGATGAACGGGCGAGGCTCGACAGCCTCATCCAATCCGATGTCGTCTCGATCGTGGATACCATAGAAGCGGCGGGCGCCGCGGCGCGCGTGAAAGCGACCGTAAGCGACGCGCTACCGCAGGGCGTTTCCCGCGAACTTCCCGGAGGTGAGCCGTTGCAGACGGTGGCGTTCGTCGTACAGGCGCAGGGTTCCTTCTCAAGTCTTATGAAGCTTGTCGCGCTTTTTGAGCACCTACCGCTCGTGTCTTCCGTCGAGGAGATCGACCTTGAACAGAGCGCGGGGGCAAATCCAAAAACCGCGACGTGGCATCTTACCGCGCGCATTCGCGTGCTGACGACGGCAATTTCTTCATGAATCCCGCCCTTTCACGCATGACTTATACTCAACGATTTATCAGCATAAAAATGGCGGGATGAAAATCTTTTCCGACACATTCAATCGTTTGCGCGCCCTGCACCGAGCGCGCCATGAGCCGGAAAACCTGCGACCGCTCGCAGATGTGTATTGGCGCTCTATGCTCGCATTTATGCTGCTTTCGATTGTGGGGGTAATCGCGTTCGGATTGTGGCAGTTCGTCGTGGTCGTGGAAAATCTCTCCGCCGCTCAAAGCGGCAACAGCTCCGCATCTCCGGTCACATTCAACCGCACGAAGCTCGAGGGAGTGCTCCGCGCATATGATGCGCGGCAGGCGCAGTACGATGCATCGGCGTCGGGCGCCGCCACTGTCGCCGACCCGTCGAAGTAATTGACCGCGAGGCGTTGCGCGGCTACGATTGTGAGGTCCGCAAACGCCCTCGTAGTTTAATGGATAAAACAGGGCTCTTCTAAGGCCTTGATGGGGGTTCGATTCCCTCCGAGGGCAACGCACGCTTAGCTCAGTGGTAGAGCAACGCTTTTACACAGCGAAGGTCGGGGGTTCGAATCCCTCAGCGTGCACATGGAAACGGCAGAGATACACTGCATTGTCTCGGGCAAGGTGCAGGGCGTTACGTATCGCGATTTCGTCGCGAAGCACGCGAGGCATCTCGCGCTCGTTGGATATGTGTGCAACTTGCAGGATTTCAGGGTTGAAATTGTCGCACAGGGGCCTCGCGCTGATTTGGAGAAATTTCTTGAGTACGCCCGGCGCGGGCCGATTTTTGCGCAGGTTTCCAATATCGATATTGAGTGGCGTGAGCCGCAGACCGAGTACCTGTCGTTTCAAGTTGTTTTCTGAGGCACGCAGTGGTATATTCGCTACGCTCATATAACAGGCGCTCGCTCGGACGTGAAAGCAATACGCATTCACTTCTCTCGCTCGCTATGCTATAGTGCCGCAACAAATATGGCCATCAAAACCTCACCGGTGGATATGGAAGCGCGCAAAATCCTCGACCTCCGGGTGGGGGATACGGTGCGCGTGCACCAGAAAATCGAGGAAAAAGGCAAGACCCGCATTCAGATATTCGAGGGTTTGGTCCTCGCGCGCAAGCACGGCACGGAGGCCGGCGGTACCTTCACCGTGCGCCGCGTGGCGTCCGGCGTGGGCGTCGAAAAGATTTTCCCCCTCTACTCACCAATGATAGACAAGGTGGAAGTGGTGAAGCGCTCCCGCGTTCGCCGCGCCAAGCTCTACTACATCCGCGACAAGGTGTCGCGAGAGGCACGCCGCCAGCTGCGCCGCACCCGCATGATGGTGAGTGTCTCGGGCGTGACGAAGGTGGTTGCAGTAGAAGAAGCCACAATCGTTCCGGCAGATTTTTCCAAAGAAACTGAAGAGCAGAAAGAAAAGATTGTCGCTGAGATGACGGCCCCTACAACCGAGAAAAAGGAATAGGGCGTACTTCCTATTTCGGAAGCATTTGAAGATAGTGAAGATGTTAGCTATAGTGGGCGAGCAGTTGTGAAGCCCGGGTGTTGAAATTGGTAGACATTTATCCTTGAGGTGGATAAGCCCGCAAGGGCGTGCAGGTTCGAGTCCTGTCCCGGGCACAAAGTGTTTTTGTTGACGCATTGTTACTACGCGTGTATATAAAAGACAGTTGTAACAATTGCGTGAGGTGAGTCATGGGCATCACAATGTCTTTTGTTAGTCTCGGCTTTCTCTGCTGGCTCATCATTCGCCGGCGGTTGAAAGATAAGCTCGGCAGGTACGCCGAGATAGTTTGTCTTGTGTGCTTGGGAACTGGCTTCGCTGTTGGTCTCTGGGCCGATAGCGAGACAATACAAGCCATATTGAACGCTATGCAGCGCGGTCCCTCTCCCAAATATTGAGGAGAGGGCCGTCTCTTTTGATATAGTTGTCGCATGGCACTCTTTACAGGAAAGGGAGATGACGGCTCGACGAAACTGTTTGATTCGGGCCCCGGAAAACGCGCTTCAAAGGCGAGTCCGGTTTTTGAGTGTTTGGGAATGCTCGATGAATTAAACACGCTCGTCGGATGGTGCAAGGCGGAATGCGGCGACGACTTTGCCGTGCACGGGCGGAAAATGAAACTAATTTTGCATGACGTGCAGGACCATTTGTTTACCCTGCAAGCGGAGGTCGCGGGTGCTCCTAAATCCATTCCGCTCTCCTCGACCGAGGCGCTTGGCGTGTTCATCAACCGTATCGAAGCGGACATGCCGCCCATAAAGACGTTTCTCGTGCCGGGCGGCACCGAGCTCTCCGCGCGACTCGATATCGCCCGGGCTGTAAGCCGTAGGGCCGAGCGCCGGCTTGTGACACTGCATGAGAGCGGGGAGAGGGCGGTAAGCGACTCGAGCCGCGCGTATGCCAATAGACTTTCGTCGCTTCTCTATGCACTGACACGCCTCGTCAACCACCGCGCGGGCGTCCCCGAGACACCGCCTCACTACAGCGAATAGTATGGCGCGCCGTTATTTACCGCGGAATGTACAAGAGCTCGTGCATTGGTACGAGCGCTACATCTCGCCGCTCTCCCTCGTCGCCGGCTTTCTCGCCGACAACTACATTTTGCTGCGCCGCGTCGACCTATGGCAGACGAACGTACTTTTTTTCACGTACCTCACCATCGCGGCCATAGGTATCTTTCTCATCAACCTCATTGAGGCGGGGAGAATACGATGGAAGTGGATGGTAGCGGTTGCTCCACTCATTCCGGTCGTCGTGCAATTCAGCTTCGGCGGTCTCTTCAGCGGGTTCCTTTCGCTCTACAGCCGCTCGGCGGGATTTGCGGCGAGCTGGGTGTTCGTAATCGCCGTCGCCGCGCTTCTCATCGGGAACGAGCGCTTCACGCGTCTCTACGTACGGTTTGCGTTCCAAATGAGCTTGTACTTCTTTGTACTGTTTTCGTTCTTCATCTTTTTCCTGCCGGTTGTGTTCAGTGCCATAGGCCCGGCCATGTTTATCGTAAGCGGCTTCGCCAGTCTCGCCGTCCTCGCGCTTTTCATGCGTACGATGTGGCTATTTATCCCCGAGGTCGTGAAGCGCGAGCGGACGCGCGTGGCGCGCTCCGTCGCGATTATTTTTGCCGTATTCAACGTACTGTATTTTCTCAACCTCATTCCGCCGCTCCCGCTTTCTCTCAAGGAAGCAGGTGTCTACCATGCGGTTACCAAAGTCGGCACCGAGTACCGCCTATCTGCGGAGCAACAGTCATGGTTTGCCGAGCTCTTCTCATACAACACCGTCTTCCATACGACGGCGGGGCAGAACGCCTATGTATACAGTGCCGTGTTCGCACCCTCCGGTCTTTCGACCGTTATCTATCACGAGTGGCAGCAGTACGACGTGGCGTCCAACTCATGGCTGACTGTGACGACACAAAGTTTCCCCATCAATGGCGGCCGCGACGGCGGCTATCGTGGCTACTCGGTGAAGAGTAATCTAGCGCCGGGCAAATGGCGGGTGAATGTGAAGACGCAATACGGCCAATTCGTCGGCCGTGTCACCTTTACGGTCGACGATTCGGCGCAGGGCGTGCCACTCATTGATATCGTTCGCTAAAGTCCGTTTTTTTTGCTACAAATACTAAGTTTGATGGCGATCGTGGTGTAACGGTTAACACTGGAGCTTGTGGAGCTCTCAATCCGGGTTCAATTCCCGGCGATCGCCCTGAGATTGTAGTGATACACTTTTGGCATGAACTTATCGCCACTGGGTGTTTTGGCTGCGCGCTACGCCGAACTTCTTGCAAAACACTATGAGCCCGGATTCGGCATCTCACCGGCGGCAGAGCCGCATGAGAATTTCTACCGGCAGGTCTGGACGCGGGATTTCGCCCACGCCGCCGCGCATTACTTTATTCGGGAAAATCCGCAGGCGGTAGAGGATTCTCTCCTTACAGTGCTGCGTCATCAGCGTGCGGACGGCGCACTCCCGCTTCGGGTTGAAAAAGAATATCTGATACTAAAACTGATTCCGGGTTTGCGCGCGTTTGCGCGCCCCGCGTTCATTTTGTTTGAAGAAAAAATAAAAGGTCGCAAGGAACGGCCGGTCTACACTGGGCAGGATTTTTCTTATGCGGAGGACACGATACCCGGCGTGCTCATCACTGCCGGTATATATCGCGATGCGTCGGAGCGCGGCCGCAGATTCATAGAGACACAGAGGAATGCGTGCACGCGCGCTTACACACACTTCGCCAAGCGATGCGGGTCTGACGGGCTCATCTCTGTATCACCCGGAAATGTGGATTGGGCGGACAGTGTTACGCGGGGAGGCAAGCTCGGGCTTCTTAATGTCCTGTGGGTGCGCGCAGTTCAAAGTATGCGCAATGAGGGCGAACATGTCGCACACATAGAGCGCGCGCTTCTTGATGTGTTTTACGACCGCGATGGGGCGTTTTTCCGCGCCGCTGAAGGTGACAGGCGACTGGATACTGTCGCGACGATACTCGGCGCATTATTTTTTCTCGAGGCACACGAGTGCGTCCGCGTGGAGGAGACGTTGAAAGCGAGAATGGCCCGGCCGTCGGGTCTCGGCAATTTCGACCCTCCGTATCCGACTCGCTCCATACGCACACCGTTCAAGTTCATCGGCCACGGTGATTATCACAACGCGTACGTCTGGCCGTGGGTGACGCTCCAGAACATCCATGTGAAAATTAAAATCGCGCAAACACACACCGACGCGGCCGTACGGGAGCGATACAAAAAAGAAGCCGTGGACGATTTGCGCGACGCGGCGGCTCTCTTTACGGATGCAGGGGGACCGTATGAAATATTTTTTCCCGACACACGTATGCCCGCAGATACGCGCTGGTATCATCCGCCGCGAAATTTCATGGCGAGCATGGCAACTTTCGTGAGCGCGTACTCGAAGCTCAAAAGCCTCGGGTGGCTTGCCGCCTAAACAACCTCTTGCTGCACTTCGGCGTGACGCAATTTCCGTGCGGTCACGAGCCCTTCGTATATCACCGCGAGTTGTTCCGCCATGTTTATTTCGGTGAATTTCGCCGCTGTTGCAAGCGCGTTGGCCGATACGCGCCGGTATTCCGCCTTGTCCTCGAGGAGATGTTCAACTTGCGCGGCAAACGTCTCCGGCGCCGCTTTCACATCGAGCAGAAAACCGTTTTGCTTGTGATGGATGACGTCGATGAGCGCTCCGTCGCGCAGCGCGACCACCGGTAGGCCGCTCGCCATCGCTTCGAGTATGACGATGCCCTGTGTGTCGGTGAGCGATGCGAAGAGGAACGCGTCCGCGGCATTATAGTACGCCGGCATGTTCTCGTGCTGTACCGTGCCGGTGAATATTGCATGGCGGATTCCGTGTTCTTTTGCGGCCTCCTCATAGCGCTTGCGGGCTTTTCCTTCGCCCACGAACAACATGTGCGTATCGGAATGCTTTTTCTCGAGCTCGGCAAGCGCATCTATCAGATACAGCACGTTTTTCTCGTCACTCATCCGCCCCACGTAGAGTAATGTGTGCGCCCCCTCGGGAATGCCGTGGCGCTTGCGCACGGCACGGGCGGCGGCTTGCATCGTCTCTGATGTTGCAAACAGGGAGGGCTCGATACCCGTCTGTACGATATCAATGGGCCGTATGACGCCGTACCCCTGAAGAAGCTCCTTGAATTTTGACGAGGGGGCGATGACTCGGTCAGTCTGATTCGAGAACCATTTTATCCATTTTTCCGTAGTATACGGCAGCACGAGAGGTTCTTTGAAGTAAATCTTCGCATATTCGGTGTGATGACAATGATTCGTGAAAATGAGCGGGACATTCTGTGTCCGTGCAATATGCCTGCCCAAAAGACCCATGGTGAACGGGCTGTGTACGTGGACCACATCAAACGGGATTTCCCGGATTTTGCTCACGGAACTGTCGACGGAGCCCCACGGAAAGGCGAGACGCATTTCCGGTTTTCGTATCATGCGTACAGAACGGAATCGGTATACATTCTTGTTTTCGTCCTTGTATCCGTGCATCGTGGGAGTGAACACAAACAGTTCATGCCCCATGCTCTCGAGCGCAGAGCGGAAAGATTCGATGGAAATCTCCATGCCCGAGCGCGCGGGGAGGTAGGTATCCGTAAAAAAAGCTATTCGCATAGAATTGTATGTATCAGGTCTCGGGTATGTCCGCAAATCGTTTCCATAGATAATGCCCGAATCCGGCGATTACCGCAAAGACGGCCACGATGCTCGCGATGAAGAACACGCGCTCGATGGCGCCATTGACCTGGAGGTAGAAATGCCCGAGGTAGTAACCGATGGCGAGCATGGCGGATGTCCAGATTATCTGACCGAAGATATTGATGCCCATGTACCGTCCGAACGGTACGTGCGAGAGACCGGCGGTGAAGTAGATGGCGGGCGCGAATCCAAACCCTGCCGTCAGTTTGGATACGATGATTATTTTGTCATGGTACACGTGGTAGAGACGCTGTACCACTGCGACGCGTGCCTGAGTGATACCAATGAAGTGTCCGACTCTCTTTATGAAACCTTCACCCCACAGGTCGCCTACCCAGTACCAGAAAACGTCGCCGAGAAGCTCTGTCGCCATGAGCACAAACGCGGTTATCCAGAGGTCCAGTACATCGATGCGTATCAGGAAGCCGGCCGTCAGGCTCACAAGGGGGCCGATAAAGAGCGCACCGGGCACCAGAAAAGCATAGCGGTACTGTGATATCAGCTGAAAAACGATGCCAGCCTCCATATCCGTAGTATACCCCGTGAGATATTTTCAGTTGTTTTGGGTGCATGGAATCTTGATGGAGCGATACTATCTCACGGGGTATACTTCCGCTGAACGGCGTATGACAAGTACCGGCGACAATCTCCCGCTCCACAATCATCCTGCGCCTCACCGCGAGCTTGTGCGGCGCTATCGGCAATACACTGCACAGCAGAATTTCAGAGTTTCGGTCGTGGTGGGCGCACTTCTTCTTGCCGGCGCGTTCTACCTGAATTTTCTTGCGATTCACATTGCCACCAACAACGCGAGCAGTTCGGTAACAGACATCATTCTGTCGAATATTCCGGTTTTCGAAGTTGACGGCTTATTTGTATATGGGACTTTGGTTGTCGGACTCTGGAGCGCGCTCCTCGTGTTCGCTCATCCGAAACGTATTCCGTTCGTTTTTCATGCACTGGCGTTGTTTGTCGTCATTCGCTCGGTGTTTACGATGCTTACCCACTTGGGGCCGCCGGAAGTGCAATACATGACCGACTTCGGCGCGACCATCACGCGGTCGTTTTTTGGAGCAGACCAGTTTTTTTCCGCACACACGGGGATGCCGTTCCTCGGAGCGCTCGTGTTTTGGCATGAGAAATACATACGGTACAGCATGCTCGCGGCGTCGGCATTTTTCGCCGTCATAGTACTGCTCGGGCACATCCATTACACGATTGATGTGGTGGCGGCGTTCTTCATTACGTACGCCATTTACCATATTGCGCTGTGGCTGTTCCCCAAGGATTACGCGATGTTCCGTGGTGAAGACGAGTTTTCGCCCACCGACGAAAAGTAAACCCCGTTAGAAGCTTACGCGGGGCATCAGGTCTCGTGTTCGAGATTTTTCGGCGTTCATTCCTGCGGCAAGCCGCGAGGCGTCCTGCTTCTAACGGGGTAAATCGTGCTACCATCTGTTGATGGATGAAGAAACCCGTCAAAAGATGACGGCAATCGAGCAGAAAATCGACGCTATCTACCGGACGACGGAAAAGACGCGGAAATACTTCCTTTGGACGCTTATCGTGACGCTTGCGCTCGTCGTACTGCCGGCCGTCGGACTGCTTTTTGCCGTCCCGACGTTCATGGCGGCCTATGGTTCGTTGGGGGATATCACGAATATCCGGTAAGTAATTCTTCACACGAACGTCATATCGGGCGTACGTTATACTCGCTTCGCTCGTTTAGCCGGCGCTCTCTCGGGAGCGTAAACAAGTTCCCGTTCCGCTCACTTCGCTAGGCTATAATAGGCTTATTAATTCGTCTAATTATATATATGGAAGAACAATCAGTGCGTGAAATTATCAGCGCCACTCACCGCGTCCGCACGCTCGGTGCCTTTGCGCTGGGCATGCTCGGGCTCTTTCTCCTCGTCGCGACGTTGGGCGAGCTCAAGGGGCTGCGGTTTATAGGTTCGGGCGTTCCCGCTATCAACACCATCAACGTCACAGGAGAAGGCGAGGTGTTTGCCGTGCCGGATACGGCAACGTTCTCGGCGACCGTGCAGGAGACCGCAAAAGACGTGAAGACGGCGCAAGATGCGGCGGCCAAGAAGAACAACGCCGTCATCGCGTACCTCAAGGGCGCGGGTATCGACGAGAAGGATATCCAGACGACCGATTACAGCATCTATCCTCAATACGACTACCAGCAAATCACGTGCGTCGCATATCCGTGTCCGCCGGGCAAGCAAACGCTCTCCGGCTACCAGGTGTCGGAGACACTCACCGTGAAAGTGCGTGACGCGAAGAAGGCGGGGGATTTGTTGAGCGGTGTCGGTTCGCGCGGAGCGACCAATGTCTCGGGGCTCTCATTCACGATAGACGACCAGAAAGCGCTTGAAGCGCAGGCGCGCGGCAAGGCAATCGACGACGCAAGCGGTAAGGCAGAGGCGCTCGCAGAACAGCTCGGCGTGCGACTCGTGCGCATTGTCGGGTTCAGTGAAGACGGAGGTGGCCGTCCCATCTACTACGCCAAAACGGTGGCTCTGGGCATGGGTGGCGATGCCGCCGCCGCACCGTCACCCGAAATCGCGACGGGGCAGAACAAAATCGTTTCGAACGTGAGTATTACGTACGAGATTCAGTGATGGTCAGGCGAAGTATACTTCTTTGTACTGCAAACTTGCGAGCACTCTCGTAGCGAGTCTGAAGACGATAAATGTGCCGAGAATAGCAGGCGCCGCAAGTGTGTACTCCAAAAGCACGATAAGCATCGCTATCGTGTACACTATCTCCACAGCATTAAATGTGAGCCAAGAGTGCACGAATTTCCGTTCGCGCCCAGCGGGTTGATACTCACTCTTCACGCGCGCGAGCCACAGCGTATCTACGATCTTGAAGGCGATAAAGCTCGCGAGGAAGTTTACTATACTCAGCTGTGTCGTGTAGATGTACAGGAACATCATAAAGATAACGGCGACATCCAGCATGATGTCGAGTTCACGCTTGGGCGGGAATGCCTTGAGTGACGAAGAGTAGTCTATCCAGTAGTCGACGAGGTCGATGTATACGAATATAAATGCAACGTATTGCCAAGGTTCGTGGAGGTTGGGCCACCATTGAAATCCGAGCCCCAACACGACTCCAATCATGATGTCCATAAACTTCAGGCTTATATTGGCAAGTCGCCCCATGCGGGAAGTATATGTCATTTTGACGCCTTGACACACGGTGAAAGTGGACTACAATGCACGCACATAACCGCCGAGAGGCGGTTTTAAAATGAAAAAATAGCACCATGAGCTTCATACAATATCTCAAAGATACACAGGGAGAGCTTCGTCACGTCGCATGGCCGACGCGTACGCAAACGGTCGTCTACACCATTCTCGTGGCGCTCATCTCCGTCGGCGTCGCACTCTACCTCGGTCTTTTCGACTTCTTGTTCACGACCGGACTCGCACGCATTATCAGCGCACAGCCGGCCGCGAATCCGATTCAGATAACACAGCAACCGGCCACTACGCTGACCCCGACGTTCGAAATAGCAACCACCACTCAACAGTAATATGGCAAAACAAACATATGGCTCCGAGCGCAAGTGGTATGCGGTGCATACGTACTCCGGCTACGAAGACGCGGTCGCGCGCAATCTCAAACAGCGCATCGACTCGTTCGGCATGGGCGAGCAGATATTCAACGTCGTTGTGCCGATAGAAAAGAAGATAAAGATAAAGAACGGCCGCAAGACCGAGATGAAAGAAAAGATATTCCCCGGCTACGTCCTCGTGGATATGATTGCGACCGACGATGCATGGAGTGTGGTGCGCAACACGCCGCAGGTCACCGGGTTCGTCGGCACGGCCAATCAGGCGGTCCCGCTCTCGCAGGAGGAAGTGGACAAGATACTGAAGCGTTCCGAGGGCGACACCGTGCGTCACGCCATCGATCTCTCCGAGGGCGACGCGGTGATTATTATCGACGGGCCTTTCAAAGATCTCGAGGGCAAAGTGGGAGAGATTGACGAAGAGCGCGGAAAAGTTAAAGTGCTCGTACCCATGTTCGGTCGCGAAACTCCGGTGGAGCTCGAAGCGGATCAAGTACAGAGGGTATAGGGTCTAGGTGTTAGGGACTAGGTTTTAGAAAATTCATATACAAAAAATTATGGCTAAGGAGGTAACAAAAATAATCAAATTGCAGATTGAAGCGGGGAAGGCCACACCGGCTCCGCCGGTCGGCACCGTGCTCGGCCCTGCGGGAGTGAACATCGGCGAGTTCGTCAACCAGTTCAACACCCAGACACGCCCGCTTGCAGGCAACGTCCTGCCGGTTCTCCTCACGGTGTACAAAGATCGCACGTTCACGTTCATCGTGAAGAAGCCGCCGGCCTCGCGCGCTATTCTCAAGAAGCTCGGCCTCGAAAAGGGCTCACAGAAGCCGCAGAACAAAGTCGGTAAGCTCACCAAGGCACAGCTCGAAGAGCTCGCGACGGAGAAGATGGAAGATCTCAACACGTCCGATCTCGAACAGGCGAAGAAAATCATCGCTGGCACGGCTCGAAGCATGGGGATAGACACGGTTTAAGGAGTGTCTATCGACCTTTTGAGATATTTTGGAGTAGCTACGAACAAAATATCCAAAAGGTGTACTGTTCCTGTAAGGAATTGATTCGGACATTCGCTAAGAGTCACACAGATAAGCATTTCCATGCCCCCGATATCGGGGGCATAATGCTACCTATGAAGAAAGGAAGGCTTATTGTTTTCGAGGGAATCGACGGTGCGGGGAAGGCGACGCAGGTCAAAATGCTTGCCCGCACATTGCGTGCACGGGGCAGAAAAGTAACAACATTCAGTTTTCCCGATTACTCGAAGCCCGTTGGTATATTCATTCACGAAGCTCTGCACAACAAGCACGGAGATTTCAGGAGCCTCAATGCATATTTCACATCGTTGCCGTATGCGGTCGACCGCGCGCTCGCGCGCGATAAAATTTTGAGTGCACTCAAGAAAGGTGATGTCGTGTGCGACCGTTACACCACGAGCGGGCTTGCTTTCGGTGCCGCAAACTGCCCGAAGAGTGAACGCACGGAATTCCGGAAATTTTTCGAAGATTTGGAGTACAAAAGATTTAAACTCCCGCGACCCAGTATCGTTCTCTATCTTGAGCTACCCGTCGTGACCTCTCAGAAATGGCTTCGGTCCGAGCGGGGCAAGAAACTCGACGCGAACGAGAGTGATGTCCGATATCAAAAAGAAGTTGCCAAAGAATACAGTGTCCTGTCCAAGCGCCGTGAGTGGAAAAAGATTTCCTGTGCAGCAGGGGAGCCGCCCGCAGTCATCCATCAGCGGGTCTGGGACGCGGTGCGAAAGGCGTAATACAATACGCCTATGTCTATACGGGGAACGCTTACAGCACATCTCGCAAAAGCACTTACACAATGCGGTGTAGATGCCGCGGATGTCGTCATCGAGCATCCTGCACAACTTAGCAATGGGGACTATGCGACGGGCGCGGCTCTGCAGTACGCCAAGCAGGCGGGAATCGCACCACGTGCACTCGCCGAGAAAATAGTTGCGGCACTCGGCACAGTTGAGGGTGTTTCAAAGGTAGAAATTGCCGGTGCTGGATTCATAAATTTCCACCTCGCGCCCGCGACACTCGCGGTTTCCGTCGAGGAAGCGAGAAAAGAGGATATGCCTGCCCTCCGAAGCCTTGGCGGAGGAGGGTGGGGCGCAAACAAAAATCTTGCGGGTAAAAAAGTGATGGTGGAATACACCGACCCGAACCCGTTCAAAGAATTCCATATCGGCCACCTGATGAGCAATGCCATCGGCGAGTCCATTTCACGGCTTGTGCAATTTTCCGGCGCTGAGGTAAAACGGGCAAATTACCAAGGCGACGTGGGGCCGCATGTGGCGAAGGCGCTGTGGGGCCTCATAAAGCTCGGTCTCGATGCGGGCTCGGCGGCAATGCTCGGCAAGGCATATATGGCAGGCGCGAAGGCATACGAAGAAGACCCCAAGGCGAAGGAGGAAATAGATGCCATCAATGCAAAAGTGTACGAACACTCCGACGCGCAGCTTGATACTCTGTATGCCGAAGGGAGAGAGGCGTCACTGAAACATTTTGAAGAACTCTATGATGTTCTTGGCACAAAATTTGATTACTATTTCTTCGAAAGTGCGACCGCTCCGAAAGGGCTCGAAATTGTGCGTGCACACCCCGAAGTGTTTGAACAAAGCGACGGTGCTGTTGTCTACAAGGGCGAGAAAGCGGGACTGCACACGCGCGTATTCATTACGTCAAAAGGACTCCCCACGTATGAAACCAAAGAGCTCGGCCTTGCGGAGCTGAAGGCCGAAACGTGGGAGTGTGATACCTCTATCACCATTACTGCGCACGAACAGGCCGGATATTTCGCGGTCGTTGTAGCCGCCATGAAAGAAGTAATGCCCGAAATCGCCGCGAAAGTGCAGCACGTCACGCACGGCATGATGCGTTTCGCCGAGGGCAAGATGTCTTCGCGTACGGGGAATGTCATCACGGGCGAATCCCTGCTTACCGACCTGACCGAAGCCGCGCGCGAGCGGGCAAAAGAGAGTCGTGCGGATAATGTGGAAACATTGGCACAAAATGTCGCGGTCGCCGCAATCAAATATCAAATACTGAAACAGGGTTCCGGCAAGGACATTATTTTTGACCGTGAACGCGCACTTTCGCTCGAGGGCGACTCCGGTCCGTACTTGCAGTATGCACACGCACGGGCATGCGCTGTCGTTGGAAAAGCCAAAGAACAGAAAATTGCCAGTATGATATATCATACTGATTCGCCAACCGAGATTGAGCGTCTGCTGCATCGGTTTCCGGAGGTCGTCGCGAGCTCAGCGACACTATTGGAGCCGCATATACTCACGACGTATCTGGTTGCACTCGCGAGCGCATTCAACAGCTGGTATGGCCGCGAGCAAATTCTCGACGGCACGCCTGCGGCCGCGCACAAAGTCGCCCTCACCGACGCAGTGCGCCGCACCTTGAAGAACGGTTTGTGGATTCTCGGTATCCCAGCTCCCGAACGAATGTAGTCGGTATTCCCGTTTGTAAGCTATCGTCACCAATTGGGAATATTCTTTTTTATGGTAGAACGGTCGCTTTTGTGAGATATCATAGTCCGATGACGCAAAATGAGGCGCTGGCGATTTTGAAAACAGGACTCAATGTTTTCCTCACGGGTGAGCCGGGGAGCGGCAAAACGCACACCATCAATCAGTATGTCGCATGGTTGCGTGAGCGGGGAGTGGAGCCTGCGGTCACCGCGTCAACGGGGATTGCGGCGACGCACATCAACGGTATGACCATTCACTCGTGGAGTGGCATCGGCATAAAGCGCGACATGACCGACTATGATATTGAGCTTATTCACAGCCGCGAAAAGACCGCGAAACGCATCGTCAGTGCGAAAGTGCTCATCATCGACGAAATATCCATGCTGGATGCCGCGACACTCGGCAGTGTGGACAGGGTGTTGCGTACGCTTCGACGCAGGACACTGCAGGCGGAACAACCATTCGGCGGACTGCAGGTGATATTTGTCGGCGATTTCTTTCAGCTCCCGCCCGTGTCGAAAAACGAACAAGCAAAGTTTGCGTTTGAGTCGTCCGCATGGAAAGAAGCAAATCCGGTCATTTGTTATCTTTCCGAACAGCACCGGCAGGAGGATGGAGATTTTCTCGACCTGCTCACCGCGATGCGGCGGGGCACATTCGGCGCACCGCACCGCACGCGTCTCAATTCGCGAGTGGGCATACTCTCCAAACAAACCATCGCGACGCGTCTGTACACGCACAACGAAAATGTCGACCGCATCAACAAAGAGTCGCTGGGTAAAATCGAAGGTTCCACAAAAGTCTTTCACATGACGACGCGCGGTGCGCAGAGGCTCGTAGAATCGTTGAAAGCACAGTGCCTTTCACCCGAAGTGCTGGAGCTCAAAGAGGGCGCGTCGGTCATGTTTACGCGCAACAACTTCGACGAGGGATATGTGAACGGCACGCTCGGTACCGTCACGTCGTTCACGTCGCTAGGGGTGCCGGTGGTACAGACCCGCGGCGGCGACGTAATCACGGCGGAGCCGGCTGAATGGGCGATACAGGACGGCAACAAAATTCTTGCAAGGGTATCGCAGGTACCGTTGCGTCTCGCGTGGGCTATCACCGTGCACAAAAGTCAGGGCATGTCGCTCGACGCGGCTATTATCGATTTGTCACAGGCATTTGAGTTCGGGCAGGGATATGTCGCCATATCTCGCGTGCGTACCCTCAGTGGATTGTTTCTCGAAGGCTTCAACGAACGCGCGCTCGAACTACATCCAAAAGTGGCGGCCGCGGACCGGCATTTCCGTGCATACTCTGACGCGGCACGCAAAAAGTTCGCGGCTTTGGCAGAAAGCGAAAAAGAAAAACTCGGGAAGAATTTTCTGCGTGCTATCGGGGCAAAGGAACCGCGGCCGGCGGGTGCGGTTTTGCCTCCTGCGGGACTTTCGCACAAAGTCCTCGGCGTCAAAACCGCACCCG